>Ga0334900_1000397_pt1 | contig 65194 bp, 68 predicted proteins | sample GraSluR3_MG_2_FD_207231 | JGI IMG/M metagenome (GOLD analysis project Ga0334900, IMG submission 207231) | Sludge microbial communities from methane-producing bioreactor in Wageningen University, Netherlands - Granular Sludge_31_08-R3 | ecosystem: Engineered > Bioreactor > Anaerobic >... | reverse complement strand
TGCCATGAAGAATCATTATCTACTAGTACAAGTAGCAGATATATTTAGACAGCTATTTGAACGTGGGTATAAACTAATTAGAAACCTAAAAGCTTCTATAAAAGAAATATCTTCAAGGTTGTTAGAAATAAAACAATTTAAAATATCAAGCATATACTTTTAACAATAATAGGATGAAAGTTCTTTCAGAATATTCTGAAAGTAACTAAGGGAATTTTTTAGATTTATAGGTAGATAAAAAAATTTGCTCGTTGGAGCTGATGAAAACTCCCTAACCTTGACACAAATTTTAAAAAGTTATAAAATAATGTTAAATAAGATAACTTATTTATAGGCTAAGACATGTACAATAGAAAATATAAAGCTCAAAATTAAAATAAGGAGTGATTATTTTCAAGTCGAGTCAATAGGCCTTGCTCGATTTATTTTTTTTTGAAGACAACTGAATAAGGAGGTGTTGCAAGATTAATGATAATATTATTTTAAGCATTGTACTATATGTAGCGATAGCTTTAATAGCCATGTTCCTTGGTTATTATCTTCGAAAACAAATTGCAGAAGGTAAAATTTCTAGTGCAGAAGAAACAGCAAAGAAAATTGTAGATGATGCATTAAAAGAAGCTGAAACAAGTAAAAAAGAAAAATTATTGGAAGCAAAAGAAGAAGTTCATACTATAAGGAATGAAATTGAAAAAGAAAACAGAGAAAGGCGAAATGAAGTTCAGCGCCTTGAAAGAAGAGTTCTCCAAAGGGAAGAGAATTTAGATCGAAAACTTGAAGATTTAGAAAAAAGAGAAGAAAATTTTCAGAAAAAAATCAAAGAAATTGAGAAAAAACAAAATTCAGTAGAAGATTTATACCAAAAACAATTAGAAGAATTAGAAAAATTATCAGGTCTAACCCATGAAGAGGCAAGACAAATTCTTCTTAATGATGTTGAGAAGGAAATTACAAGAGAATCTGTTGTTTTAATAAAAAACATTGAAGCAAAAGCAAAAGAAGAAGCAGAAAAAAAGGCTAGAGAAATTATTACTTATGCCATACAAAAATGTGCAGCAGATCATGTAGCAGAGACAACAGTATCTGTAGTAAATCTACCAAATGATGAAATGAAAGGTAGAATAATTGGTAGGGAAGGAAGAAATATCCGCACATTAGAAACTCTTACAGGTATAGATTTGATTATTGATGACACTCCAGAAGCGGTTATTTTGTCGGGATTTGATCCTATTAGACGGGAAATAGCAAGAATTGCTTTAGAAAAATTAATTTTAGATGGAAGAATTCATCCTGCAAGAATTGAAGAAATGGTTGAAAAAGCAAAAATAGAAGTGGACAATAATATTCGTGAAGAAGGTGAGCAGGCATCTTTCGATACAGGTATACATGGTCTACATCCTGAGATTATAAAACTATTAGGTCGATTAAAATTCAGGACAAGTTATGGTCAGAATGTTTTAAAGCATTCTATAGAAGTAGCTCATTTAGCAGGTATAATGGCTGATGAACTAGGAGCTGATGTTAAAATAGCTAAAAGAGCTGGATTACTTCATGATATAGGTAAAGCTGTAGATCATGAAATGGAAGGACCTCATGTTGCAATTGGTGTAGATTTATTAAGAAGATATAAAGAAACACCATTAGTTATTCATGCAATGGAGGCACACCATGAAGATGTAGAACCACAAACTATTGAAGCAGTATTAATTCAAGCTGCTGATGCAATATCTGCAGCACGACCTGGTGCTCGTAGAGAAACTTTAGAGTCTTATATAAAACGTTTAGAGAAGTTAGAAGACATTGCTAATTCATTTGATGGAATAGACAAATCATTTGCAATTCAGGCGGGCAGAGAAATAAGAATTATGGTTAAACCTGACGAAGTTGATGATCTTGAAATGTTCCACATCTCAAGATCTATTGCAAAAAAAATAGAAGAAGATCTAGAATATCCAGGACAGATAAAAATTAATGTCATAAGAGAAACCAGATCAATTGAATACGCTAAATAATATATAACTTAAAAAAGGAGCCAAATGGCTCCTTTTTAAGTTAAAAGAATGAACTATCAATACATATGATATAATAAAGATATAATTAAATCACTTATATAATAATATAGAGGAGTAAATTAAATGAAATTTTTAATAATCGGTGATATAGTTGGTCGAATGGCTCGTAATATACTTAAAACTCAATTAATAAATATAATAGAGAAAAATGGAATCCAATTTGTAATTGCAAATGGTGAAAATGCTTCTGGTGGGAATGGTTTAACATATAAAAATGCACAAGAACTATTTTCTTATGGTATTGATGTCATAACTATGGGTAATCATGTGTGGGATAAGAAAGAGATTACTCAATATATAGACCAAGAAAAAAGACTAGTTCGACCTTCTAATTATCCTTCTCCTTGTCCAGGAAGAGGATATACTATAATAAATAAAAATAATATTAGAATAGGTATAATTAATTTATCTGGAAGAGTATTTTTAAACCCATTAGATTGCCCTTTTAAAACTTTTGAAAAAGACTATGATTTCTTAAAAAATAATACAGATATTATTATACTAGACTTCCATGGTGAGGCAACAGCTGAAAAAGTAGCTATGGGCTGGTTTGTTGATGGAAAAATATCATTAATCTATGGTACACATACCCATATTCAAACTGCTGATGAAAAAATTCTTCCAAAGGGTACTGGATACATAACAGATGTTGGTATGACAGGACCTTATTATTCTGTTTTAGGAATAGATAGGGATATAATTATCGAGAAATTTATAACTCAACGACCAATTCGTTTTGAGATATCCTCTGGACCAATAGAGATAAATGGAATAATAGTTGAAATAGATGAAAATAATGGAAAATGTTTTAAGATTGAAAGATTTAAACAATTATATGAAGAAATTTTATAAATATATTTTAGGTAAGGTTATACCTACAATTGATTTATACATCTAAAATATCTATTGTGAATTACTTTTATAATAAATTTATTTAATAAAAGGGTTTTATTGCTAAATGTAGAATACTATTTTATAAATATATTTTTTAATTATAATAATAAAGGGGGCAAAAAAATGGAAGTATTAAAAGTATCATCTAAATCAAATCCTAACTCAGTAGCAGGGGCCCTAGCAGGGGTATTAAGAGAAAAAGGGGCTGCTGAAATACAAGCTATAGGTGCAGGAGCAATTAATCAAGCAGTTAAAGCAGTAGCTATTGCAAGAGGTTTTGTTGCTCCTAGTGGTGTGGATCTAATATGTATTCCTGCATTTACTGATATAGAAATTGACGGAGAAGAAAGAACTGGTATTAAATTAATAATTCAGCCTAGATAAATAATTAATAAATAAAACCTGCTTATTTTGCGGGTTTTTTTATATTACTATGGGAATACTCAATATTTTGATATAATAATAGTAAAATTGCTGTAAATAATAATTTGTATAAATTAAATATACCTTAATTTAATATTTTTTAATATATAACAATTTGTTAACATAATTGGAGGAAATATTGTGAATTATATTGATTTACATGTACATACAACCGCTTCAGATGGGTTATTTACACCAAAAGAAATAGTTTATTGGGCTTATAAAAAAAAATTATCAGCAATTGCAATTACAGATCATGATACTATTGATGGAATAGAAGAAGCATTATACTATGGTGAAAAATATAATTTAGAAATAATCCCAGGAATTGAAATTAATACAGATTATCAAGGGTCTGAAGTACATATTTTAGGTTATTATATTGATTATAAATCAACTTGGTTCCTAAAAATTCTAAAAGAGATTCGTTTTGCAAGATATAATAGAGCAAAAAAAATGATAAAAAAAATTAATGATTTAGGACTTCAAATTACAATGGATGAAGTGATTGAAGTATCTGGTACTGCTTCAATAGGTAGACCACATATTGCTCGAGTTTTAGTAGATCATAATTATGCACTAAATACAAAAGAGGTTTTTGAAAAATACATTGGGATTAATGGACCCGCTTATGTAGAAAGATATAAAATTACTCCCTCTGAAGCTATTGAATATATATTAAAATGCGGTGGGATTCCAGTATTAGCTCATCCTGGATTAATCAAGGATATACATATTATTAAAGAACTAGTAGATTTTAATCTTCAAGGATTAGAAGTATTTCATTCTAAACATAATGATGATATGATTAAATTATATTATAGCATTGCAAACCAATATAATTTAATTATCACAGGAGGCTCAGATTGTCATGGTGCAATATACAATGGACAGCCACTCTTAGGAACTCTAAATATTAGTAAAAAATATCTAGACTCATTAAAAGCTAAAAAAAATAATAATAAAGATGTGGAGTGAAAAAATTGTCTTATCAGTTTAAAGGTGAAAGAAATCGAGGAACTCTACTTAAGGTAAGCACAACTTCACTAGTTAAATTACTTATTCTTAATTTACTTAACACCAAACATTATTATGGCAATGAACTAATAGAAACAATAGGTGAAATATTTAATTATAAATGGGAACCCAGTCCTGGAATGATTTATCCATTATTAAGAGATTTAGAAGAGAAAGGATATATTAAAGGATGGTGGAGAGAACCTGATAAAAAAACAAAAAGATATTACAAAATAACAGATGAAGGAATAGAGCACTTTGTTATAATTAAAAAAACCTATAAAATAACTTTAACAGATTCATTAGTTATGGTTGAAAATATTATAAAAGAAGTATATAAATAACAATATAAATAAAGGAGGATAATAATGAAAAATTTAATTGCTAACAGAGTTAAAAATATGACGCCCTCGATGACATTAGCTATAACTGCTAAAGCTAATCAACTTATATCTCAGGGATTAGATATTATAAGTTTTGGAGCTGGTGAACCAGATTTCGATACTCCAGAGTATATACAAAAGGCAGGTATAGATGCTATTAATAAAGGATTTACAAGATATACACCAGCCAGTGGTATTCTATCCTTAAGAGAAGCAGTAGCAAAAAAACTTTTTAAAGATAATGGGTTAGAATACTCATCAGATGAAATAATCATTAACAGTGGAGCCAAGCATAGTATATCTACAGCACTTCAAGCTATTTGTAATCCAGGGGATGAAGTGGTAGTACCTGTACCCTATTGGGTTAGTTATCCTGAAATGGTAAAACTATCAGAAGCTACTCCAATATTTATCAACACAAAACCAAAAAATAATTTTAAATTAACTGATAAAGAATTACTATCAGTAATTACACCAAATACTAAAGCCATATTTATTAATAGTCCTAGCAACCCTGTAGGCGCAGTATATTCAAAAGAGGAACTTGAATCTATAGCTGAAATTGCTGTTAAACATCAAATATATATAATTTCAGATGAAATATATGAAAAGTTAATTTATGATAATAAAAAACATATTAGCATAGCTACTTTAAATGAAGAAATTAAAGATCTTACAATTTTAATAAATGGTATGTCTAAGTCTTATGCTATGACTGGTTGGAGACTTGGATATACTGCAGCAAATAAGAATGTTATTAAAGCAATGACAAAAATTCAAGGCCATGCTATATCACATCCAAGCTCAATTACTCAATATGCTGCCTTAGCAGCTCTCGAGGGAGATGAAAATATCATTAATGAAATGATTTTGGAATATGATAAAAGAAGATCTTATATGGTTAAGCGTTTAAAAAATATTAATAATTTAGAGTTTATTTATCCTGAGGGTGCATTTTATGTATTAGTTGATATCTCAAAGGTATTCGGTAAGAAAGTAAATAATATTATGATAAATTCTTCCTTGGATTTTGCTAATGCAATATTGGAAGATGCTAAAGTAGCTGTTATTCCAGGGATAGCTTTTGGGGTGGATAAATATATTCGTCTTTCCTATGCAACATCTTTAGAACTAATTGAAGAAGGGTTAAACAGAATAGAAAACTTTGTAAAATAAACATAAATAGAAAAGGAAGATAAACATGAAGCAATACTATGAGAATCCTTTAGTAGAAAGATATGCTAGCAAGGAAATGCTACAGATATTTTCACCAGATAATAAATTTAAAACATGGAGAAAGTTATGGATTGCACTAGCTGAATCTGAAAAAGAACTTGGATTACCTATCACAGAAGAACAAATCCAAGAACTTAGACTGTATTCTGAAAATATTAATTATGAGGTAGCTAAGAAAAAAGAAAAAGAAATAAGGCATGATGTTATGGCGCATGTTTTCGCCTATGGGGAACAATGTCCAAAAGCTAAATCTATTATACATCTTGGAGCTACTAGTGCTTTTGTTGGAGATAATACAGATATCATTATATATACAGAAGCATTAAAATATATTAGAGGTAAGTTAATTAATTCTATTTATGTACTTTCAAAGTTTGCTTTAAAGTACAAAGACCTGCCAACATTAGGGTTTACACATTTTCAACCAGCTCAATTAACTACTATTGGAAAAAGAACATGTTTATGGATCCAGGATTTATTAATAGACTTACAAAATATAGATTATCAACTTTCTAAAATAAAATTAAGAGGAGTTAAGGGTACTACAGGTACTCAGGCTAGTTTTTTAAATCTTTTTGAAGGCAATCATGAAAAAGTAAAAAAACTTGACCAAATGGTTGCAAATAAGATGGGTTACAGTGATACATATAAGGTTACTGGTCAAACTTATCCAAGAAAATGGGATAGTATAATATTATCATTATTAAGTGGCATTGCCCAATCCTTACATAAATTCAGTAATGATTTACGATTACTTCAACATTTAAAGGAGTTAGAAGAACCATTTGAAAAAAATCAAATTGGATCTTCAGCCATGGCATATAAAAGAAATCCCATGCGAAGTGAAAGGATTGGCGCATTAGCAAGGTTTATAATAATAAATTCACTAAATCCATCCTTAACAGCATCTGAACAATGGTTTGAAAGGACATTAGATGATTCTGCAAATAAGAGAATATCAATACCAGAGGCGTTTCTAGCTACAGATGCTATATTAGCACTATGTATTAATATTTCTGATGGACTTGTGGTATATGAAAAAGTTATTCTTCAACATATAGAAAAGGAATTACCCTTTATGGCAACTGAAAATATTATTATGGAAGGTGTAAAAAAAGGTGGTGATAGACAGGAATTGCATGAAAGGATTCGTGTACATTCAATGGAATCATCTAAGATGGTTAAAATATATGGAAAAGAAAATGATCTATTAGACAGAATTGCCTCAGATAAAGATTTTGATTTATCGTTAGAGGAACTAAATAAGGTTTTGGATCCAAAAATATTTATAGGGAGAGCACCTGAACAAGTTAAAGAATTCATTCAAAACGATGTGCAGCCGATCCTAGATAACAATAAAAATATATTAGGTGTCCAGGGAGAAATTACTGTATAATATATACTTAGGAGGTTATTACTAATGATTAAAACTACGATAGCAAAAATTTCAGAATTTAAAAACCAAGAGGTGACTATCCAGGGATGGTTATACAATAAAAGATCTAGTGGTAAAATACAATTCTTACAAATCAGAGATGGTTCAGGTTTTATACAAGGAGTTGTTGTAAAAAAAGAGGTAAAAGAAAATGTTTTTAATATTTGTAAGGAATTAACACAGGAATCATCTATTATAGTAACTGGCCAAGTAAGGAAAGATGAACGTGCACCAAGTGGCTATGAGTTAACTGTAAATAATGTAGAATTAATAAGTCTTGCAAAAGAATATCCTATATCTTTAAAGGAACATGGTCCAGAGTTTTTGATGGATAATAGACATTTATGGTTAAGGTCTAAAAAACAACACGCTATTCTAAAAATCAGAGCAGCCATAAGTAAGTATGCAAGGGAATTTTTAGATGATAGAGGGTTTACACTTATTGAGTCACCTATAATTACATCCTCTGCACCAGAAGAAACAAGCAGCTTATTTGAGTTTGATTATTTTGATACAAAAGCATACTTATCACAAACTGGTCAATTATATGCAGAAGCTGCTGCCATGGCATTTGGAAGTGTTTATACATTTGGACCAACATTTAGAGCAGAAAAATCTAAAACTAGAAGACATTTAAACGAATTTTGGATGTTAGAACCAGAAATGTGTTTTGTAGATCACGAGGGTAATCTTGACTTACAAGAGGATTTGATTGAATATATTATTCAAAATGTAATAAAAAATTGTGCTCTTGAATTAAAAATTCTTGAAAGAGATATAAAGGAATTAGAAAAAGTAAAAGCTCCCTTTCCTCGATTAACCTATGATGATGCAATTGAATTGTTGAAGAAAAGTGGTGAAGAAATAGAATGGGGAGAAGATTTTGGTGCACCTCATGAGATATATATTTCAGAGCAATTTAATGGGTTACCAGTTTTTGTTACAAATTATCCAAAAGAATGTAAGGCTTTTTATATGCAACCTGATCCTGAAAAACCAGGTACTGTAAAATGTGCTGATCTATTATATCCAGGCTTTGGAGAAATTATCGGTGGAAGCGAAAGAATCAATGACTTAGATATCTTAGTTCAAAGAATTAAAGAAGAAAAACTACCAATGGATATCTACGATTGGTATGTCGATCTAAGAAAATATGGTACAGTTCCCCATTCTGGTTTTGGTCTAGGCTTAGAACGAATGACCATTTGTATTACAGGAATAGACCACATTAGAGAGTCAATTCCCTTTGCAAGAACATTAAATAGAATAACTCCATAGTATATATAAACACCCTATTTGTTTAAGGGTGTTTATTTTAAAATTTAAAATAAATATGAAAAAGGAATGTATAAAGTGTTAAAGATAATGACTTATAATATCCATAGTGGGAAAAACCTACAAGGAAAAAATACTTTTTCAAAAATTCTTAATCTTATAGAATTACATTCTCCAGATATTCTAACTATACAAGAAATAAATGAGAATAGAGTAAGAGGATATCAATTAAGTGAATTAAGTAATTCGCTAGGATATAACTATCATTTTGGCTCCCATGTTAAAATTAAAGATGGAGAATACGGAATCGGGACTTTTACAGCATTACCAATTATTAAAAAAAATCATATTTTACTTCCTAGTTTAGGAGAACAAAGAGGTTTATTACAGACTACTCTAAAGATAAACAATAAGTGTTTAGATATATTTAATACACATTTAGGATTAAATACTCTTGAAAGGATTAAACAATTCAATATTATAGAAAAAATTATTAAGGAAATAAATAATCAGTTTATAATTTTCGGAGATTTTAATACTACTGTACCTATTTTAGATTCCTCGCTTTTCAAAGATGCAAGTACTTGGAATAATAGTCAAAATAATATACCAACTCTTATAAACAGTAATAAAAAAATTGACTATATTCTAGTATCTAAAAAAATTAACACTCTGTTTTACGAAGTCTTATCTGTTTCTTTATCTGATCACTATCCATTAATTGCTGAGATTAAGATTCCTTAGAATATTTAATTATATGCTTAGAATAAAATTAGTATATAGATAAATAATAATATTGATTAGGTAAATAAAACAAGGGTATTTATTAATTCGATAAGGAGGAATTTTATATGGATGATAGACCTATAGACAATCGAGATATAATCGAGAAAAATTTAAAGTATATTAATAAAACTCATAGTGAAATTTATCAAGCTTACAAAGAATATGGTAAATTAGTACATACTAAGGGAGGACCCTTAGATGAAAAAACAAGATGGCTTATAAAGATTGCAATTTCCACAGCATGTCAATATCCTTATGCATTAACAACTCATATAAAAAAGGCATTAGATGCTGGCTGTACCCGTGATGAGATAGAACATGTTATGTTATTAGTTGCCCCTAGTGCTGGATTTCCCAAGATGATGGAAGGACTATTATTATTAAGACAAATAGTTGGTGAAGAAAAATTCTAAAAGAAGTATAATAAAAGGTTACATAAATAATATTATGTAACCTTTTATCGATTTTAAAAAATATAATTATAAAAATAAAAAAAGTTATTAAGAGATTTTTTTTAACCAATTAAATAACTTTATGATAGAATATTTATATTTGGCAGGGGTAGAAGGACTTGAACCCTCGGCACGTGGTTTTGGAGACCACTGCTCTACCAACTGAGCTATACCCCTACGGACAAATTATATTATAGCATATCTATATAATAAGTCAATGTTTTAAATAATTATTTTAGTTTTTTTAATAAACTTTTTTAAATAACATAATTTACTATAGTCGTTCTTTTCCATATATTTTGTTATACTATAAATAATATAATATTAACATAGAGGTGATAAAATGAACAAGACAATTGGTTTTATAGGAGTAGGTAATATGGGAAGTGCTATTATCCAAGGATTGATACAATCGAATATAGCAGATAAAAATAATATTTTTGCATATGATTTCGATTTTCAAAACTTAAAAGAAAAAGCATTAAAATTGGGCTTTAACTCTGCAAAAGATAATAGAGAGATAATAGAAAAATCTGATATTGTATTTTTAGCAGTTAAACCACAGGGTATTAATACGATTTTGGATGAAATAAGTAGTTATGCTAAGCCTGAGCAAATTTTTATATCAATGGCAGCAGGAATTTCTATTCAATTTATAAAGTCATTTTTTAAATTTGACGCTAAAATAATTAGAATAATGCCAAATACACCCGCTTTAATTGGAGAAGGAATGACAGGTATATCAAGTATAACTCCTGTTACGAATGAAGATGTTCAAATTGCTAAAGAATTATTAAGTAGTTTTAGTTTGGTTGAGGAAGTAAATGAAGATCTATTGGATGCAGTTACTGCAATAAGCGGAAGTAGTCCAGCATATGTAGATTTATTTATAGAATCCCTAGCAGATGGCGGTGTACTATTAGGTCTTCCAAGGGATAAATCCTACATTTTTGCAGCACAAGCAGTTATTGGCGCTGCTAAGATGATTTTAGAAACTGGCAAACATCCTGCTTCCTTGAAGGATATAGTATGTTCTCCAGCCGGTACTACAATTGCTGCAGTTCATCAATTAGAAAAACATGGCTTTAGAAATGCAGTTATAGAAGCAATGATTGCAGCTGAAAAAAGGTCAAAAGAAATGAATAAGTTAACTGAAAAATAAAAATTGGACTTTCATCCTATTTTTATTTTATATAAAAATAGGATTTTTTAAAACCGCATAGTAGAATAGAAATAATCAATAAATAGGCTTTAATATCCGTTTTAAGCCTATTTATTTTAATATTCGATTAATTTCATTAATTAGTACATAAAATTGCTTATATTTAAGAATAATCCATTTAAATATCTGTTATCGCAAAAAATACTAATAAATAATAAATATTAGAAATTTATTAAGAAAAAAAGGGTTTTCAAATAAAATATAGAATATATAATAGCGTGAAATAAACATTTCGCGCAATTATCAAAATAATTATGGATAGAAGGTATGAAAATGAATATTCAAATTCCACATTTATTAGAAGATTATTTAAACTATATGGAAACCATTAGAGGAAAATCTCCAAATACTATTAAAGCCTATAAATATGATTTAGTGCTTTTATTTAGGTTTTTAAAAATCCGGTTTAATATGGTTCAAATAAATGCTACTTTTGAAGAAATTAAAATCAATGATATTAATAATGATTTTATAGAAAAAATAACTCTAAATGATCTTTATGCGTTTCTTTCATTTCTGGCTAAACAACGGAGTAATAGCCAATATGCCAGGGCTAGAAAAGTAGCTTGTATTAAATCCTTTTTTAATTACTTGGATACTAAGATAAAGATTTTAGATAATAATCCAGCAAATGAATTAGAACGACCAAAAATATACTCTAGACATCCAGTACACTTACAATTAAGCGAGGCGCAAAAACTAATTAATTCTATAGAAGGTATCCACAAAGAAAGAGATCGTGCAATAATTATCCTTTTTTTAAATTGTGGATTAAGACTATCAGAACTAACTAATATAAAAATAGATGATATACAGGGAGACACACTAAGAGTTATTGGAAAAGGAAATAAAGAAAGAACAGTCTATCTAAATAATGCCTGTTTAAGAGCAATTAAAAATTATATGAGGGTAAGACCTAATGAAGGAATAAAAGATCCCTTAGCGCTATTTATAAGCCAGCAGAAGCAACAAATTAGTCAAAGAACAGTACAACACCTTGTAAAAACACAAATAGAAAAGGCAGGACTAGATAGTGGGAAATTTTCAGTACATAAACTTAGGCATACAGCAGCAACTTTAATGTATAAATATGGACATGTAGATATTCGAGCGTTACAACAAATTTTAGGTCATGAAAATATATCTACTACACAAATATATACGCATATAGATGATGAGCAATTAAGAAGTGCTTCTCAAAAAAATCCTTTAGCAGAATATGAACATGCAAAAGAAGAAATTAAATAGAGAAGGGATAAAACAATTCTAAAAATCTAAATTATACTTTCCGTTAAAGACAAGTTTAATGTATAGTATTGCTTTTTTCAGTATGTTATGGTATTATTCACCTATACTTTTATCATTAAAGGCGGTGTTTTACTATGAGTAATTATTTAGAAAATGATTATTATGAAAAATTAGAAAGTTCATTACAGCTAAAATTAAGAAAATTAATAAAAGAACTACCTTATCATTGTGAATTGTTTTTTAGAGGCATAGAAACTACTACTTCTATAAAAACTCGAATTGCCTATGCCTTTGATCTTAGAATTTTTTTCTACTTCCTAACAAATGAAATAGATTATTTTTCGAATTACTCCCCTATTGACTTTTCTACTGATGTACTTGAAAAAATTACATCTTTACATATAGAAAAATATTTAGAGTATCTTTCTATTTATTCTTTACCTCATTATGATGATCCATCTATTATAGTCCCCTATTCTAACAATAATAAGGGAAAAGCAAGAAAACTATCAACCCTTAGATCCTTTTTTAAATATCTATTTAAAAAAGGAATAATAAAAACAAATCCTGCCCTATTAGTAGATATGCCTAAAATCAATGAAAAGCCTATAACTAGATTAGAAGTTGACGAAGTTGTAAATTTACTTGATTTAGTTGAAAATGGTGATAACCTTACCAAAACTGAACAAAGATATCATAAATATACTAAAAATCGTGACCTTGCTTTACTTGTATTATTATTGGGAACTGGAATTCGTGTTAGTGAATGTGTAGGTCTAAATATTTCTGATTTTGACTTTTCTATAGATGGGTTTAAAATAACTAGAAAAGGAGGGAATCAAGTTATATTATATTTTAGCAATGAAGTAGCTGAAATATTACAAAACTATCTCTATGACAGGAATTCTATAACCCCCAAGGCTGGTCATGAGGATGCACTTTTTCTATCCTTGCAAAATAAAAGATTAAGTATCAGCTCTATACAAAAAATAGTAAAGAAATATACTAAAAAAATTACACCATTGAAAAAAATATCACCACATAAGCTTAGGAGTACATATGGAACAAATTTATATAGAGAAACTGGAGACATATATATAGTTGCAGATGTATTAGGCCACAAGGATGTAAATACAACAAAAAAACACTATGCTGCAATAAGTGATGATCAAAGAAGAAAAGCTGCACAAATTGTAAAATTAAGAGACGAATAATAATTATAACAAAATAATTTTTAGGAGGTCTATTGACCTCCTATTTTATATACAATGATATTTATTCATGTATAGTTCTAAGATCTCTTCCATATAATACATCTAATGTTTTAGTGTTGTTAAATTATTATAGAAGGAGTGTTATCATAATGGATGTCGTATTAAATCCTGCCCTTAGAGCTGCTATAATTTACATAATCCTTTTAATTTTATCAAGAATAATGGGAAGAAAAATGATCTCGCAAATGACTTTTTTTGACTTTGTCGTTGGCATAACCATTGGATCTGTAGCTGCCAACTCATCCTTGGGACCCTATAACTCAAGCCTAGCAGCTGGTATTACTGTACTAGTTGTATTGACAGCCTTGGTTATTTTAATAGGCTACATTCATATCAAAAGTTTTAGTTTCAGAAAACTAGTGGATTCTGAGCCTGTTGTCGTAATAGAAAGAGGTCAAATAGTAGATAAAAATTTAAAACGCGAACGTTTTTCTATTTTAGAATTAACTGCTCTATTGAGACAAAAAAATATCTTTAATATAGCTGATGTTGAATTTGCTATTTTAGAGCATGATGGCAAGTTATCAGTTCTACCAAAATCCCAGAAGCGCCCTCTCAAGGCATCGGACATGAACATCACTACTCCCTATCAAGGATTAACGAAGGATGTGGTTCTTGATGGTATAATCATGAAGGAGAACCTAGAAGATGCTAAATTATCTAAGGAATGGTTAATGAGCCAGCTTAAATTGTATGGAATAGAGAATGTAAAAGATGTGTTTTATGCTGGAATAGATTCATCCCAAAACCTCTATGTTTCTAAAAGAAATATTCAGCAAGAGAAGGATGGGAAATATGGTATTGAGTGATGATTTTTTTAAAATCTTAAAGTAGTTTTTTTTGTAAATTTTGAACATATAACTCCACTTCGTTTTTAATTTCAAAATACTTATCTAACAAATCTCTAGCTGTTGGAGTTAATGTGGAGCCTCCACCCTTTGCCCCTCCTATTTGCTTTTCTAGTAATTTTATACCTAATTGCTTTTCTATATTAGATATAATCCCCCATGCTTTACTATAGGACATATTCATAGAAGCTGCTGCTTGTCTTAATGACCCATACTCATCTACTTTTATCAATAACTCCTCTGGACCTTCTCCAAATATCTTTTCATTATTATTTTCAGTAACAAGCCATAACTTAATTGCTAATTTCATCTTAGCACCTACCTATTAATATTATTATTTAAATTTTACATTTAAAAAAAGAGAATAGCAAGCTATTCCCTAATAGGTATAATTAATTGTTGTCCAGGGTATATATTTGATGTTTGTAATTTATTTATCTTTTTAATATGATAAATCTCGTCCCTGATATCATAATTCATATTTGTATATTTGCTTACAATATCCCATAAAGTATCACCCTTACTAACAACTACAATTTTAAGATTTGAATTTTCATATCCTTCTACTCTATGCGTAAAAATAGAATTAAAAGTTAAAATACTAAATAGAAATATAATAGTTAAAAAAACACTAAATTTTAATTTATTCTTTATGTATATCCTTTTCTCTCTCCTATACAATTATATCCCTCCTTAATTTCAAGAACAGGTGTTCTATATTTATTATATAGAACACCTGTTCTTAAGTCAATACTAAAACGAACATTTGTTTGTAAATATTTAATATTTATGCTATACTAAAAAAAACATCTGGAGGTAATAGGAAGTGTATAAGAATATTTCTAGTAAACAATTAAGAATTTTAGATTTTATTAAAAATGAACTACATAATAAAGGATATCCCCCTTCTGTGCGTGAAATATGTGAAGCTGTGGGTCTTAAGTCTACCTCTACTGTTCATGGACATCTTGAAAAACTAGAAAAAAATGGATATATTAGGCGGGATCATACAAAACCAAGGGCCATTGAAATCGTTGATCATAATCCTTATTTTTCTCGAAAGGAAATAATCGAAATTCCTATAGTAGGGAATGTTACTGCAGGTCAACCTATCCTCGCTATAGAAAATATTGAGGATACTTTTCCACTTCCTCTTGAATTTTTAGATACTGATAATAATACTTCATTTATATTAACCATTAAGGGAAATAGTATGATTAATGCAGGAATATTTGACGGGGATTATGTAATAGTAAAACAGCAAAATACTGCACAAAATGGAGAGATAATAGTTGCATTATTAGGCGACGAAGCAACAGTTAAGAGATTTTATAAAGAAAAGGATCATATTCGTTTGCAACCAGAAAATCCAGATATGGAGCCTATTATAGCTATTGATGTAATAATTCTTGGTAAGGTTGTTGGAGTATTCAGAAAACTATAATTACTCAGTCAAAACTTATTAAGCATATAAATCAGCATGTTCTTTAAAAGCAGGATAGTTTTATCCTGCTTTTAAATGAAATGTTTATCTAAATTTGATAACATTGTTTTCAGCTAAACGCTGTAAAGCAATATACAAACCTATCTTACCATGTTCAAAAGTAAGACCGCCTTGTAAATATGCTATATATGGCTCTTTTATAGGTGCATCAGCACTTAATTCAATAGAGGAACCTTGTATAAATGCCCCTGCAGCCATAATTATTGGATCATTATAACCTGGCATATTCCAAGGTTCTGGAGAAACAAATGAATCTACTGGTGCTGCTTCCTGAATTGCATTACAAAAAGTAATTATATTTTTAGAGTTTCCTAGTTTTATTCCTTGAATAATATCACTTCTTTCGTCGTTTGAGCTTGGGCAAACTTGGAAGCCTAATTCTTCAAAGATTTTTGCTGCAAATACAGCTACTTTTAATGCTTCAGCAACTACATGGGGTGCAAGAAATAACCCCTGAAAAAATAAACGATTAACTCCTAGTGTTGCTCCACCTTCTTTTCCAAGTCCTGGAGCTGACAACCTATTAGCCACTAAATCAACTAAATCTTTTCTTCCAACTACATATCCACCTGTTGGTGCAAGTCCTCCTCCAGGATTTTTAATTAAAGAGCCAGCCATAATATCGACTCCCACCTCTGTGGGTTCAAAACTTTCTATAAATTCACCATAACAATTATCTACCATAATAATTATTTTTGGGAATTTACTTTTTATATGTTGTACAACATTTTTTATTTTATGTATAGTTATTGCCTTTCTCCAACCGTATCCAGTAGAACGCTGAATAAAAATTAATCTTGTTTTATCAGAGATGGTTTCCATAACTTTTTTTATGTTAACTTCTCCGTCTTTATATAACTCAATTTGTTTATAATTTATACCAAAATCTCGTAATGATCCTTGCCCATTTTCAATATTACTAATTCCGATTACATCTTCTAATGTATCATATGGTTTACCTGTAATTGATAATATTTGATCACCGGGTCTTAAGATCCCAAATAGACATAAAGATAAGGCATGGGTTCCAGAAATAATATGAGGCCTAACTAATGCTTCTTTTGTTTTAAAGACCTCTTTGTAAGTTTTTTCAATTGCTTCTCTTCCAATATCATCATAACCATATCCCGTAGAAAAGGAGAAATGTTTTTCGCCTAAGCCTACTTTCTGCATAGAATTCAACACTTTTAATTGATTATACTCTCTAATATCATCTATTTTATTAAAATTATTTATAATTTTGTTTTCAACTTCATTACAAAACTCTAAAATATCTTCCTCTATATTATATTCTTTTGTTAAATAATCTTTTGTTTCTTGTAACAAAATATTCACTCATTTCTCTTTAATTTTTATTATTATATAAAATCATCAGCTCGTAAATAAATTAAATCATCTTTTGATATATAATTTTTTTCAGAAAGTCTTAATGCTTGTTTTCTTATAGCCTTTTCTATTATATTTCTTACTTCTCGAGCATTTCCAAATTTTTCATTTTGTTTTTTTATTTGATTATGTACTATTAAATTAAATAATTCACGCTTACCTTCAAGTGTTATTTCATATTGTCTTTTTTTTGCCATTATTTCTGCAATATTCATTAATTCATCTAAAGTGTAATCATTAAAATCAAGATGTATTGGAAATCTTGATCTTAAGCCTGGATTACTACTTAAAAAATACTCCATTTCCCTTTTATAGCCAGCTAAAATCAAAATAAATTCATTCTTATGATCTTCCATTGTCTTAACTAGAGTATCTATAGCTTCTTTTCCAAAATCCTTTTCTCCACCTCTAGCTAGAGAATAGGCTTCATCAATAAATAATATTCCTCCTAATGCTTCTTCTATTTTTATTTTTACTTTTTGTGCTGTTTGACCTACAAATTCACCTACAAGATCTGCTCTTTCAACTTCTACAACATGTCCTTTATCCAATACCTGTAAATTACAAAATAATCTACCAAGTATTCTTGCAACAGTCGTTTTTCCAGTACCTGGATTCCCACTAAATATCATGTGAAATACCAATGGTTCAGTAGTAAGATTGTTTTCTTTTCTTTTTATATTAATACTTACAAATGCCTTTATTTCAGCTACTAATTCCTTAAAATTGTTTAATCCCACAAGGGAATTTAGTTCATTATAAATTTCATTTATATCTACCTGAATAACTTTTTCTTTTGAATTATTTTTTTTATACTTATTTTCATTATTAATATTGGATAATTGTACATTTTGTAAATTTGAATTTGTTGAATTCAAAAAGATTTTATTTATTTTATCTCCTAATTTCATAAACTCACCCTTATAAGAAAAATGACTGATATAATCATTATATGTTATAAGTTAAAAGATGTGTTTTTTTATTTTCTTTTAGTTTTAGGTACAAATCCATTATAATAGCTTTTATTATCTAGAAAAGTAACAAATCCTTCAGAATCTACTTCATCTAATATTTTATTAAATTTATTTAAATTTTTTCTTTCTAATACTACTAATAATATTTGCCTTTTTCTCTTCATCCCTTCACCTTCTAATACAGTAACCCCAAAATCATTTTGTCGTAAAACACTGGTTAAAAGAGGAAAGGATACATTAGGGATAATTAAGGCTGTGATTGAACCCAAACCTATTCTCTCTTCTAAAACACTTCCAAGTACATTGCCAGCTGAAAATCCTAAAGCATAAAAGATAAGGTTTAATGGATTATTGAGAGAATTTACAACACTTGCAAAAACATAAGTATAAACGATAATTTCAAAAAAACCAATAACTGCACCTAATACTTTACGACCCTTAACTATCATAATTAATCGAACAGTAGATAAGGGTACATCAATTAGACGAGCTAAAAATATAAGTATATAACCCAATTTATAAAACCCCTTTCTATTATAATTATTTTTAAAATATATTATTAACTTATGATACCAATATCTAAAAAATAAATATCGAATTAAATGCACAAAGCTTCATATTTTATAACAATAAATAAACCTAGATAATCCTAGGTTTATTTATTGCCACTAAGTTAATATCTTATTATTCGTTAATAGTGTTAAAATTTGGGAAATCAACTGATTTAAATGGTGAAATTGTAGAAATTGCATGCTTATATACCATTTGTTGTTTATTATCGTTCTCCAATACTATTGTGTAATTATCAAAACCACTTACAATACCCTTTAATTGATAACCATTAATTAAATATATGGTTATTTGAATTTGTTCCTTTCTTACATAATTTAAAAAAACATCTTGAAGATTAATACTATTTTTTTTCAATCTATCCCCTCCAATAAAATTATCCACCAACTTTTATATCTAATTATATCAAATAAAATTGTTAATTTCTTCTAATATATTCTTTATTATAGAATTCTTTGATCTTGCATCAACATTGAACCAATGGATTCTATCATCTCTCCTAAACCAGGTTAATTGTCTTTTAGCGAATCTTCTTGTATCTCTTTTAAGAGTATATATGGCTTCTTCTAAAGTATATTTACCTTCCAAATATTTTACAATCTCTTTATACCCTAGCCCAAGCATAGAAATCAAATTCTTATTATAACCCATATCTAAAATATTTTTAACTTCATCAATCAAACCATCCTCAATCATAATATCAATTCTTTTATTAATTCTCTCATACAATAATTGTCTTTCCATGGTAAGCCCAATCATTAATAGATTATATGTACTCTCCTTATTTTGTGACCTTTCTTTAAAGTAGGACATTGTCTTCCCTGTTTCTTCATATACTTCTAAAGCCCTAATTACTCTTTTTCGATTATTAGGATGAATATTTGATGCTGATTCTGGGTCTATATTAATTAATAAATCATGTAGATATTCATTGCCTCTATTTTCAGCTATTTGATCAAGCTTTTTACGATATTCCCAATTACTAACTCCATCTGTAAAATCTAAGGGGTAAACTAATGAATTTATATAAAGACCAGTACCTCCAACTACAATAGGTAATTTATTTTTATTCAATATACTGTTAATATATTGAGATGCCTTTCTTTGGAATATAGCTACATTAAATTCTTCATCAGGTTCTATTTCATCTATTAAGTAATGATGTATTCCTTGCATTTCCTCTATTTTAGGTTTTGCTGTTCCTATATTCATATGTTTATATATTTGCATAGAATCAGCTGAGATAATTTCACCATTAACTTTTTTTGCAATTTCAATTGATATATCAGTTTTACCTACAGCAGTAGGTCCTAATATTATTACTAATGGTTTTTTCATATTGTTTGTTTTCCCCTCACCTATTGTTGTATTCTTTTAAAAAGCTTTTCTAATTCATACCTTGTTAATTTAATTATAGTAGGTCTTCCATGGGGACAGGTATAAGGATTTTCTGTACTTATTAAGTCTTCAATCAATTTATATATTTCTCTATTTTCTAAATGGTCATGAGCCTTAATAGCACTTTTACATGCCATAGAAATAATCTTTTGTTCAACCTCACTGTTAGAACCAATATCTTTAAGATCTTGTAGATAGTAAATTATTTCTAATAAGTTTTCTTCATTTTGAGGCTGTCCTAGTATAAGCGGAACAGAACGCAATATAATACTATTACTTCCAAATCCTTCAATATCATATCCTAATCTATTTAATATTGATAAATAATCGAAAATTAACTGATATTCTTCATAGGATACTTCAATATTTCTTGGAATTAAAAGATTTTGCGATATAACCATATTTTTATTAAATTGATCCTTGAATTGATTATAAGCTATTCTTTCATGGGCAGCATGCTGATCTATTAATAATAACTCATTCTCAATTTCTATAATTATATATGTTGAAAAAACTTGTCCAATTATCTTTCCTTTTTTAAAATCAAGTAAATTTTTTTGTTTCTTATTATTTTTTTTATTATCTTTATTCTCATCTTTGTCTCTACTATTATTGCTTCTTTCTATATTATAATCTGACACTTCTCTATATATACTTTTTTTATCAATATCTTCCTTTATTGAATTATTATAATTATTATAGGAAGGTCTTTCTTTTATTGTACTTTCTATAGGAATTTGTTCTTGAGTATTAGTATAGTTATTAATAATTTTATCTTTTTCGTTTTTATTATTTATTCTAACCTCTGGAATAAGTGATTCAATTTTTAAATGCTCTAGTATAGCTTGTTTAATTAATAAATAAATTAAACTTTCATTTCTAAATAGAATTTCAGTTTTTGCTGGATGAACATTTATATCGAGCATATAACTAGGTAGATTAATATTTAAAATTGCAATTGGATGTTTGTGTATCATAACTAAACCTTTATATGCTTCCTCTAAAGCTGTGTAAATCACTTTGTTTTTTATATATCTATTATTAACAAAAAAAATCTGATATTTTTTTGTTGCTCTTGTTAATTGTGGTTTCCCAATATAACCTTTAATTTCCAATGGGCTATTTATATAATTTAATTCAATTAAATTATTAGAAAACTCTTTCCCATATAGACAATAAATACAGCTATATAAATCATTATTACCAGGAGTATGAAAAATTTGTCTTCCCTCATTTATAAATCTAAAGGATACTTCAGGATGAGATAGTGCAATTCTTTCAATAATAGAGCTTATATTTCCTGTTTCTACAGAATCCTTTTTTAAATACTTATATCTAGCTGGTGTATTATAGAATATATCTTCAACCTTTATTGTTGTTCCTAAAGAACAACCTATAAGGTTATTTTGTACAACATTTCCCCCGTGAATCTTAAGGTGTACTCCATTATTTGAAGATCTTTCCCTTGTATTAATATCAATTTTAGAAACTGCTGCTATACTAGCCAACGCCTCTCCCCTAAAACCTAAAGTATTAATTTCAATAAGATCTTCTATTTTATTTATTTTACTTGTTGCATGTCTTTTAAAGGCTAATAATACATCTTCGGCAGCTATACCTGTACCATTATCCTTAATTAAGATTAGTTCTTTTCCACCTTTTTTTATTTCAATAGTAATTACACTGCTTTGTGCATCTATTGAATTTTCCAATAACTCCTTAATTACCGATGCAGGATTAGCAATTACCTCTCCTGCTGCTATTTTATTAGCTATTTGTGAATTTAATATATTTATTTTAGACATAAAAACACACCTTATTTTTTCATAAGTTTTTGTTGTAAATCATAAATATAATTCATCAACTCAATAGGGGTCATCCTATCTAATGATAGTGACTTAATTTCTTCAACAAACTCTTGATTTTTATAATTAAAAAGTGTAATATTATTTTCACTTTTAGATTTTAATACTTCATCACTAGTAATAGCAGTTTCTAACTTTTGTATATTTATTTTTTTACCCATTTCATTACCTTCTAATTTTTTTAATATCTCTTTGGAACGCATTATAACTTTATTAGGTAATCCTGCTAGCTTAGCAACTTCAATACCATAGCTTTGATCAGCACTTCCAGGAATAATTTCTCGTAAAAATATTATATTATCATCATTTTCTTTTACAGCTATTGAATAATTTTTTACCCCTTTTAATTGATCTTCTAGTACAGTAAGTTCATGATAATGAGTAGCAAATAAAGTCTTACTACCTATTGTTTGTAGATCACTTATGTATTCAATAACTGCCCAAGCTATGCTAAGTCCATCAAATGTACTAGTTCCCCTACCTATTTCATCTAATATTACAAGACTTTTTGATGAAGCATTTTTTAAAATATTTGAAACCTCGGTCATCTCTACCATAAATGTACTTTGACCAGATGATAAATCATCAGAAGCGCCGACCCTAGTAAATATTCTATCAACAATACCAATTCTTGCACTATCTGCAGGAACAAAACATCCTATTTGTGACATTAGTACTATAAGTGCTACTTGCCGCATATAGGTAGATTTACCTGCCATATTAGGACCTGTAATTATCATTATACGATTTTCTTTACAATCTAAATTACAATTATTTGATACAAAATCACTATATCCCATCATATTCTCAACTACAGGATGTCTTCCATTCTCTATATATATATTATCACTATGCTCAATTTCTGGCTTTACATAATGTTTTTCATAAGCAATAGCAGCAAAAGACCACAATACATCCAAGATTGCTATATTTTTTGCAACAGATTGAATACGATTTATTTCAGATAATATTCTTTCTCTAATCTCTTGGAAAATTTGGTATTCTAATTTAGTAACTTTTTCTTGAGCTTCCATTATTTTTGATTCTAATTCCTTTAATTCTGGAGTTAAATAGCGCTCAGAATTTGCCAAAGTCTGTTTTCTAATAAAGTAATCTGGAACTAAATGTATATTACTTTTAGTGACATCTAAATAATATCCAAATACTTTATTAAACCCTATTTTTAAGGTTTTAATACCTGTTTTTTCTCTCTCCTTAAATTGTAGATTAGCAATCCATTCTTTTCCTAATTTTGTTGCATCTCTATATTCATCAACTTTTTTATTAAAACCATATTTTATGATATTACCTTCTTTAATAGTTAAAGGAGGTTCATCGATAATTCCATTGTTAATTATAGAAAAAACATCTTTTAATGTATCTAAATCATTATAGATATGGTTCAATAAAGGTGTATTACATAGTTTAAGTATTTTTTTTAGCGCTGGTAATATTTTTATAGATTGTTTTAATGCTAATAAGTCTCTAGCATTGGCATTACCATAAGATATGCGAGTAATGAGTCTTTGGATATCATAAACATTTTTTAATAATTCCTCAATATCATTTTTTAATTCTATGTTAATTAATATTTCCTCTACACTATCTAGTCTTTTTTGTATTTCATTTTTCTTCAAAAGAGGTCGCTCAACCCATTGTCTAATTAATCTTCCTCCCAATGAGGTTATAGTTTTATCTAATATCCATAATAAACTTCCCTTTTTCTCTTTACCTCGGAGTGTTTCTGTTAATTCAAGATTTTTTCTAGTAGTAATATCCAATAGCATATATTCATCCACATCATATCTAACTATATTGTTTATATGAGATAGAGTGTTTTTTTGAGTTTCCTGTAAATATCTCATTAATGCACCAGCAGTTTTAATTATAATAGGATAATCATCTAAATCAACTGCATTTAGAGAGTATATATTGAAATGTTCTTTTATTTTTACTTCTGCTTTTTTTAAATTGAAATATTTACTTGGATATGGAGTTATCTTAGTATTAAACTTATTTTCTAATAACTTTCGTATTGTTTTTTCTTTATATAAGTTATTGTTTGATATTATTTCTGAAGGATTAAATTTTCCTATTTCATTTATTAGTACATCAACTGAATTATTATTTGCAATTTCACTTACCATAAATTCTCCTGTAGAGACATCAGTAATAGCTAAACCAAAATTACTATCTTCTAGATATACGCATAATAAATAATTATTTTTATTATCCTCAAGCATTTTTTCATCGGTAATAGTTCCTGGGGACATAATTCTTGTAATTTCTCTTCTTACAATTCCTTTTGCTTCCGATGGGTCTTCTACTTGTTCACATATTGCAACCTTATAGCCCTTTTCAATTAGCTTTGCTATATAATTTTGAGCAGAATGATAAGGAACACCGCACATAGGTGCGCGTTCTTCCAAGCCACAATCTCTTCCAGTTAGAGTTATTTCTAATTCTTTAGAAGCTAAAATGGCATCATCAAAGAACATCTCATAAAAATCTCCTAGTCTAAAAAAAAGGATAGCATCCTGTACTTGACTATGAATGTCTAAATATTGTTGCATCATAGGAGTTAATTGTGACAAATTTTTTTCCTCCTTAAAATTCAATCTTCTTATTATATTATAATAAGAAGATTTGTTTTTCAAACAAAATATGACAGTATTTAATATTACTTATTTTTTATTTAAGATTTATAAAAAATATATGTTAATTTAATTGTTTTCTTAGTCTTCATAACCCACCTGTATTCCATTTAAACTCCATGTATGTGGCTCAGTAATTTTAACCTGTACTAATTCTCCTATTGAATTTTTATTTCCTACAAAATTTACTAATTTATTCGTTCTAGATCTTCCACTCATTTTCTCAGGGTCATTTTTACTTTCACCATCTACTAATACTTCTAAAATTTCACCCTTTAATAATAGATTATCTTTCCCACTTATAGTATGTTGCAAATCAAGTAATTTTTGAAATCTTTTATGTTTTATTTCGTCAGGAACTTGATTTACCATTTTAGCTGCTGGGGTACCCTCTCGAATAGAATATAAAAATGTAAAAGCAGAATCAAATTTTACTTTTTCTACAATGTCTAAAGTATCTTCAAAATCTTTTTCTGTCTCCCCTGGAAAACCAACTATAATATCTGTGGTTATAGTGATCCCTGGAATATTATCTTTAATATTTTTAATTAGTTTTAAATAATCTTCCTTTTTATATCTTCTATTCATTATTTTTAATATATTATTACTACCTGCTTGAAAAGGTAAATGTATATGTTCACAAACCTTCTCACAATCTTTAATAGCTAGAATTAAATCATCAGAAAGATCTTTTGGGTGTGAAGTCATAAATCTTATTCTTTCTATTCCATTTATATTGTTTAATCTTTTTAAAAGTTCAGCAAAGCTTATGGGATAATTAAGGGTCTTTCCATAGGAATTAACATTTTGACCTAATAGTGTTATCTCTTTACATCCATCCTTTGCTAAATTAGTTACTTCATCAATTATTTTTTCTGGTTCTCTACTTCTTTCTCTACCTCTAGTATAGGGAACTATACAATAACTACAGAAATTATTACATCCATACATAATTGTTACAAATGCTTTATGTTTGAATTTTCTTTCTATTGGCATGGTTTCTATTATTTCTCCACCATCTTCCCATACATCAACAACAATACGTGGTGATTGTTGAGCATTTGCTAATAACTCAGGGAATTTATGAATATTGTGAGTTCCAAAAACCAAATCTACTTGTTTATATTTTTCCATAATCCTATTAACAATAGATTTTTGTTGCATCATACAACCACAAACAGCTAAGATCATATTTGGATTTTTCTTTTTTAAGGGCTTAAAATTTCCTAGATTTCCAAAAACTTTAACATCAGCATTTTCTCTTACACTACAAGTATTAAAAATCACAATATCTGCTTTTTCCTCATCATCTATAGGATCATATCCTAATGTATTTAACATACCTGCTAGTTTTTCTGAATCATTTTCATTCATTTGACAGCCATAGGTAACAATTTTATAATATTTATCTTTTTTTTCATTATTAATCATTCTATAAGAACCTCCTAAATTTTATTCCTAAGTTAGTTTGTTAATTAGTATACCATAATAATATACATACTTTATTTACTGGGTAATATATAAAATCCAACATTAATTTTTATTATTTTACTAGTATATACAATTTTATCTTATTTCCATAAGTATTTCTATTAAAACTTTAATATTTCGACATATTTCTATATTATTACATTCTGAGTGTAAAAAGTTTATTAGCTAGTGAATCTTTGCGAGCAAAAGGATCAATTCTAATAAAAATAAAAATTCAAGCCAATATATATCAACTTGAATTTCTGGTATCTATATTATTTATTTGAATAGTGTTTTAGGATAAAACTATTTAAATCTTTTAATAAATTATCATCTTTATATTTTCGAGCAACCTGCTCGATAGTTAATTTCATACAGCTATTTCAGCCTTTAATTTTTACTTTTTTTCTATTAAAAAAAGTGATTGTCTTTGGGTATAGTTTAATAATTTCTATTAGTCGATCCTTCTTATTAATCAACCCTATGAGCCTCCTTTTTAGCTGAAGATTCTTTTTATAATTGATTTCTTTTTATTTTTTTCCCTGCTAAGTTGCTCTTTCAATTCAGCAATTTCATAGCTTTTTTGTTTTATTTTCATTCTAAGTTTTGCATTTTCGCATAGTATTATATCTTGATCCTTTTCCACAAGTTCAGTTTTCAGAGAATTAATTTCACATTTTACATCTTCAAAGGATTGCTTAAAATTATTATTTAAACTAACAAGTCCTTCATTTATATTTTCTTTAATATCATTTACTAATAGAGAGAGTTCTTGACTATTTTTTAAATTTACATTTCCATTGGAAATTGTAATTGCTGTTTCATCTTTTATTATATTCTCTTCTATAACTTCCGGTGAATTTAAAATAATTTTTATCTGATTATTTGTTAAACCCTTTTCTTGTAATTGTTTAATATTTTGGAAAACTTCAATTTCATTTATAGTATAATATCTATGATTAGATTTGTTTCGTGGTATGCTTAAATCAAATTCTTTTTCATAATAACGCAATACATAACTTTGGTAACCTATAATTTTTGAAGCTTCAGATATGCTATATTTTTTAAGTTCCAATCCTAATTCCCCCTTAAAAAATTAACTTATAATATTATATTCTATATTTATCCATCATTACCTTTTAATGTTTATAATTTAATAAAAATTTTTAATTTGAAAATTTTAATTGACAATTCTTCGTTTATAATGTATATTATAAATTGTCGTTATAACGAGGTGTAGCGCAGTTTGGTAGCGCACATGGTTTGGGACCATGGGGCCGGGGGTTCGAATCCCTCCACCTCGACCATTATATCTGGGGCCTTTAGCTCAGTTGGTTAGAGCAACCGGCTCATAACCGGTAGGTCCGGGGTTCGAGTCCCTGAAGGCCCACCATATCGCCCAGATAGCTCAGTCGGTAGAGCAGAGGACTGAAAATCCTCGTGTCGGTGGTTCGATTCCGCCTCTGGGCACCATATATGCTGGTGTAGCTCAATTGGAAGAGCAGCTGACTTGTAATCAGCAGGTTGCGGGTTCGAGTCCCATCACCAGCTCCATTTTTTTAAATAATGGTACATATAAAAAAGGAATCTGTGTTCAAACAGGTTCCTTTTTATTTGTGAAGTTTAATTTATTTCTTTTTCCAAAAATTTTATTAATAATTGTATTGCATTTTTTACATCTTCAAAATCAACCATCTCTCCTGGACTGTGTATATATCTAGTTGGAATAGAAACCGCACCAGTTGGAATACCATCCCTTGTGAGATGAATTGCACCTGCGTCTGTTCCACCTTTTTCTAAAACTTCTAATTGATATGGTATATTAAATTCTATTGCAGTTGATATTAATAATTCTTTGACCTTTGGATGACATATTATTGAAGCGTCCAATATTTTTATCGCTGGTCCGTTTCCTAATGAAACCTCCATCAGTTGTGCTTTTGGTGTATCACCAGTTTTAGTTACATCTACAGCTATTCCTAAATCAGGATTGATCCTATATGCGGAAGTTTTTGCACCCCTTATTCCTAGTTCCTCTTGTACTGTAAAAACAAAATATATATTATTGTTATTATTTTTTATTCTTTTTATTATTTCTATAAGAACAAAGCAACTAATTCTATTATCCATTGCTTTAGAAAACCCTCGATTATTATTTATCACTAATGGTCCATAAAAGCTTACTACATCACCTATAGAAACCTTATTTTCAGCTTCTTCTTTATTACTAACTCCTATATCTATAAATAATTTTTCTAATTTCAAATCTTCTTTTTCATCTAGATGCTCATTTGAGATAAAACCAATAGTTCCATTCTTAAATTGTACCCTCTGACCATTACTTAATGAATGAGAAACTCCTCCAATATTTGAGAAACGTAAAAAACCATTTTGATCTATATGGGTAATGATCAATCCTATCTCATCCATATGTGCTGAGATCATTATTTTCTTACCTTTTCCTTTTTTAAAAGCAATAAGATTTCCCATAGCATCTCTATGAATCTCATCTACATGGGATTCTATTTCTTTCTCAATTATTTTACTAACATCTTCCTCATTACCAGATGGACCAAATGTATTTAAAAGCTTATCCAGCAATAAAACCTTATCATTATCCATGAAATCCATGAAAATCCTCTCCTTCTATCTTTTCTAAGAATAGATTAATTATCTTTATACAATTATAATAATCATTTTTATTCATCACAGAGGACGGAGAATGAATATATCTACATGGTATAGATATTGCTCCAGTCCTTATTCCTTCCTTTGTTAAATGAATTGCTCCTGAATCATTCCCACCAAAGGTTGTTTTTTTGTATTGTACAGGGATATTGTTATCTATTCCAATTTGATATAAAGTCTTTGCTATATCTTTATCAGAATAAGAAGCTGCATCCATGATAGATATTGCTGGACCTTCTCCAAGTCTTGTAGCATATTCATGAGATTCAGTCCCTGGCACATCTGAGCATGTAGTTCCTTCAACGACAAGGGCAATATCTGGGTTAACATGAAATGCTGCTACTTTCGCACCTCTTAATCCAACTTCCTCTTGTACTGTAAATATAGTATAAAGAGAGAAATCATACTCTTTATCTAACATTTCAATTAATATAGCACAACCTACTCTATCATCTAATGCTTTAGCTTTAATTAGATTATTACCAAACTCAATATACTTGCTATTAAATGCAATATAATCTCCTATATTAATTAGATTTTCAGTTTCTTCTTTATTAGAAGTACCTATATCTATATAGAGATCTTTAATCTTCAATGCCTTTTTTCTTTCCTCTATTTCTTGTAAATGGATAGCCTTTGTTCCTATTACACCAGAAATGAAATTTTCACCTATATATACAATTTTAGATAATAATACCCTAGGGTCTATTCCTCCTACAGATTTAAATTTAATTAGTCCGGAATCCTCAATATTAACTACAATTAGACCTACTTCATCCATATGAGCACTTAACATTACTCTTTTATTCGGGTTTTTATTGCCTTTTTTGTATGCAATTATATTACCTATTTTATCTATATACATATGATCTACTTTATCAGTTATTTCCTTTACTATAACTGAACGAACTTCATGTTCTCCACCTGAAACACCTATAGCTTCAGTTAACTTTTTTAATAGCATAGCCATTCCTCCAGGTCTGTATCATTTATACTTGCAATAAATAAGGCTAACAATCTTCCCGTAAGTTTTATATCATTTATATTAGCTAATTCAACTGAAGTATGCATATATCTTAAAGGAATAGATAAAAGACCAGTTGGTACACCACTTTGTGTTACTTGAATCGCCCATGCATCTGTTCCTGATGAGCTTGGATTAACTTCTATTTGGTAAGGGATATTATATTCCTTAGCTATATCAACAAGTCTTTTGTATATTTTAGGATGTATATTAGCACCTAAGGCTATTGCTGGACCTTTGCCTAATTCTATGGTATCTTCCTTTGCTAAATCGGGAGTTCTTCCATGACCAACATCTATAGCTATACCAATATCCGGTATTATATTAAAAGAACTGGTGGTAGCTCCCCTTAATCCAACTTCCTCCTGTACTGTAGCTACAAAATAAACATCTAAATAATGTTTTATGTATTTTAATTCTTTCATACATTGAATTATAGCTGCTATGCCAGCTCTATTATCCAACGCTTTACCTGAAACGCTTTTGCCTTTTAAATATGTAAAACTTCTGTTAATTGTAATAAAATCTCCTATTGAAATCTGTTTTCTTGCATCTTTCTCTGAAAGACCAATATCAATGTATAGATCTTCCATTCTTGTTGATTTGTTTTGTTCTTCTTTTTTTTGTAGATGTGGAGGCTTAGCACCTATAATTCCAAATATATCATTTTTCCCATGCACGATCACTTCTTGAGCAAGTAGAGTTCTCTCATCTATTCCACCTACATTTATAAATTGTAAAAAACCACTTTTATCTATATTTTTAACCATTAAGCCTATTTCGTCCATATGAGCTGCTATCATAATTTTTCTATTATTTGTTCTATTATTTCCTGATTTTAAAGCTATAATATTACCTAATGCATCTATTTTTACCTTATCGCATGTTTTTTTAAATATTTCATCAATAAGCGACGAAGCTTTGATCTCACTACCAGAAACTCCTGATACATTAGATAGTTTTTCTAATATATTTTCAATTAACACTATAATTATCCCTCCATTCCATTATAAATTAAAGTTTTACTTCTCTATACCATTAAAAAATATCTTTATTTCATTACTAGCACTTTCTTTTGAATCGGAACCATGAATTAGATTTTGAGTTTTATTATTAGCATATCTACCCCTAATTGATCCTGGTTCAGCTTCTAATGGATCTGTAGATCCCATCAACTTTCTAATTCCCTGAATTGAATTTTCACCTGAAACAATCATAATAATACATTTGCCCGAACTCATATAATCTAATAAATCAGGGAAAAAAGGTTTGTTAATATGTTCTCCATAATGTATAGATAATTGATGGTTTGAAATTTTTTCCATTTTAATTTCTTCTATAGTATATCCCTTTTCTTCAATCATTTGAATTATTTTACCAACAAGTTTTCTTTTTGCTCCATCGGGTTTGATTATTACTAATGTCCTCTCCATATTTATTTCCTCCTATCAATTATTTATAAATCTCTCCAATACTACCTTTTATCACCATTTTTAATATGCTGACACTGTAAGCAAGACAATCTATTTTACTCAAAAAAAAGAGCGATATGCAGGATAGCATATCACTAAATAAGAATGTAAAAGGGGTCTCAATGTTATTATGTGAGGTCATTAATATTTTTTCCATTAATAATAAAAATATACTCATGCATAAAATTTATATTTTATTTGGAAATAATGTTTATTCTTTATCCTTAAATAAATTACCAAATATATCGCCTAAAGTTAAATCATCTTCTTCTTTATAAACAGTTTCATTTGATTCTATTTTTTTTGTTGGCTTATCTTGTAGTGCAATCATACTTAAGCCTATTTTTTTCTTATCATCATTCATATCAATAATCTCTGTATCTACCTCTTGACCAATTGATAAATAATCCTCTACATTTTCTACATTATCATAGGATATTTGGGATTTGTGTATAAGACCTTCAACGCCTGAAATTATTTCAGCAAATGCACCAAATGAAGTAATTTTCACTATTTTAACCTTTACTTTATCACCAACACTATAAATTCTAAATACTTTAGCCCATGGTTCCTCTACAAGATGTTTTAAACTAAGCCTTACTTTTTCTTTTTCTCTATCAACTTCCATAACCATCGCTGTTACAGTATCACCTTTTGATAGGACATCTTCGGGATTTTTAACTCTACCCCATGATAAATCTGAAATATGAATCAAACCATCGATCCCACCTAAATCAATAAATGCACCAAACTTTACAATACTTTTTACTTCACCAGTAATAGTCTTACCCTCTTCTAAGGAGTTAAATACTTTTTCTTTTTTTTCTTTAATTTCTTTTTCAAGAACAACTCTTTGAGAAAAGATAATTCTATTCTTTTGTGGATTATACTCTATAATTCTACCGACTATATCTTCACCTACTACTGATTCAGGATCCTTTAAAAATTTTACATGATATTGTGATATTGGCATAAATACATCTTTAATACCTAAATCAACTATAAAGCCACCTTTTATACTCTTTATAATTTTTCCATAAAGAACTTCTTGGCTTTCAAAAGCAGAATTAAGTCTTTCTGCAGCCTTCTTGTCTTCTACTCTTTTTTTAGATAAAACTACATTACCTTCACCGTCATTTAATGATAGAACCATTGCTTCAACTTTATCTCCAACTTTAATTAAATCTGTTAAAGGAATATCTTTTTTATCTGTAAATTCATTTTTTGTAATTAATCCATCCGATTTATATCCTATGTTAACCATTACCTCTTCTTTACTTATTGATATTACATCTCCTATTATTATCTCTCCAGGTTTAATTCTTACCATTGACTCATCTAAAGATTCTTCAAAATCAATTTGTACATTTTCTTGATTGTTCATTTCTTTTTCCATTTTTTTGATTACCTCCTTGATTATCCAGTCTGGAGTAGATGCTCCAGCTGTAATTCCAACTTTATTATATTTTTTTAGTTCTGATAAAGATATATCTTTATAAGTTTCTATATGAAATATATTATTACAATGCTCTTTACATATATTTACTAACTTTTGAGTATTAGAGCTATGATATCCTCCAATAATTATCATTGCATCTACAATCTTAGATAATTGTTTAGTTTCATCTTGTCTTGTTTTAGTTGCTTTACATATAGTATTAAAAATAACTATTTCCTTTGACTTAAAAACTATATTTGATATTATTTGAGAAAAATTTTCTTGGATTATTGTTGTTTGTGAAACTACACAAATTTTTTTATAATAAGATATATTTTTTGCTTGCTCAATAGAATCTATTATAAGTGCAGTATTATTACACCAACCATTAACACCAACAACCTCGGGATGTTCCTTGCTTCCTATTATTATTATTTGATAGCCTTGCTTATAATACTTCTCTACTTTTTGTTGTATATTTTTAACATAAGGACAGGTTGCATCTACTATCTCTAGATTTTTCGATTTTATATGTTCATAAACACTAGGTTGTACTCCATGTGATCTTATTATAATTATACCTTCTGAAGTTTCATCTATATCTTTAATTGCAAATACACCTTGACTTTCAAATTTGTCGATTACTTGTTTATTATGGATAATTGGACCTAAAGTGTATATTGATTTATTATATTTAGAAATCGAATCATCTACCTTATCTATAGCGTTTTGGACTCCATAACAGTATCCTGCACTTTTTGCTACTAAGATTTCCATAGGTTCCTCCTATCCTATTGTTTTGTTAATTCTTTTCATATACGGTATAAACTTATATATCTTTTATTATTAATTGTCTAACTTCTGTCATTATGTATTCACTTATCTCTTCAAATTCATCTATACTAATTTTTTTACCATAATGTTGTTCTAAACTTATTGTTTGTCCAATGTTTATTAATAACTTACTTCTGAATTTATAACTTCCACTTATTCCTATAGGAACGATTTGCGCTTTACCTTTTACTCCAATCATTGCAATGCCTGGTTCTGCATTAATACTTTCACCTGTTTTTACTCTAGTTCCCTCTGGAAACATTCCTAAAACCCTGTTTGATTTAACTATTTTTATTGCATTTTTTATTGCAGATATATCAGCTGTTTCTCTATTTACAGGAAATGCATAAATTTTTCTAAGTAAATAACCAAAAATTCTATTCCTAAATAGTTCCTTCTTTGCCATAAAACATACTTGTCTATTAAAAAAACATGCAACAGCAATTGGATCTAACCAATGGTAGTGGTTTGAACATACTATAAGACCTATTTCCTTTGGAATATTTTCTTTACCTTTTACTTCTATTTTAAAAAGTAGTTTTAACACGAGCTTAAGTGTGTTTCTTACGATATTATATAGCACTTTTATCCCCCCTTTAAAATTATGTTCATGATTTCATTTATTATTGTATTTATTGACTTATAGGTTGTATCAATAATTATAGCATTTTTTGCTGGTTTTAAGGGAGAAGCTTTCCTCTCTGTATCAATTTTATCTCGTTGTTTAATTTCTTCTCTTATGTCATTTATATTTGTTTTAAAGCCCTGTTTATTTAATTCTATGGCTCTTCTATGAGCTCTTTCATCAATAGATGCTGTTAGAAAAAATTTATAATTAGCATTAGGTAGTACATGTGTTCCAATATCTCTACCATCCATTACTATACTTTTTTCTTGACTAATTTTTCTTTGTATATCTACCATTATATTTCTTACCTCTGGTATGCGTGCTACCTTTGAAACATTTTGACTTATTAGGGGTTTTCTTATTTCATCTTTAAGATTCTGACTATCAATAAAAATATTGTCTTGATCAATTTCCATTTTGGTTTTTTTAGTTATATTAATAATTAATTTTTCATTGCTTAAATCTATTGTTTCGTTTAATAGCTTCCATGTTAAAGCTCTATACATTGCACCAGTATCAATATAGGTAATACCTAGTCTCTCAGCTATTTTTTTTGCTATTGTGCTTTTTCCAGCTCCCGCTGGGCCATCTATTGCAATATGTATTATCATTTTTAGAATATAAAACCTCCTATTGTACTTAGCTATTTACAAGGAAAGCTTTTAAAAAACTTATTCGCTTGCAAGCATTATAGTTTGTCCTTTACTAGCAAGAGGAACTTTACTGCTTCACAAAAAAGGCAAGCAAGGCTTGCTATAAAGAAATACACAATTAATCATCTTCATTTTATATTATAAGTCAATATATTATATAACTCAACTATTATTGTCTATTCAATATTATTATCTTACTCTATTTCTGTTTTAAATAAATACACAATATTTTTTGCGCTTTGGAATTTAATTCCTTTGTTAGGGTTCTTAATATTTTCACTAACATTATGAATATAAATATTTATAGGTTCATCATACTCCGTTGTAACCACTTCTATTACATCACCATCATATACTTCAATATTAATTATATCTTTATCAACATGGGCGTCTTCAATCAATATGCCATTTTTCAATAGAGTTAAGTTTTTATAACTCGATAATTTTTCAATCTCTATTTCTACCCATCCTGGAGGATTATATATTGCACTTTCTTCGATTGCTATAACATTACCATTATTATTACTACCGATAATTGTTCTTATTGTATCACTAGAAAGAAAAAACTGTACAAATACTAAGGAGAGAAGACCAAGTATTGATATTTTCAATATGGTATTTTCCACTTTTTTTGAGTGGTAGGGGTCATTTAATAATTTTTTTATATTTCTTCTCATTTTTTCCTTCCTCCTAATAATTGACATTGTTATATTCTATGGTATGCAATACAATTATGAATAATGCAAAACACCTTAACAATTCATACCTGCTAAATATCCAGTCGAAAAAGCAATTTGCAGATTATATCCACCAGTAAGTGCATCTACATCTATAACTTCCCCTGCAAAATATAATCCCCTAATTAATTTTGACTCCATTGTAGATGGATTAATTTCTTTTGTATCAACTCCTCCTGCAGTTACTATAGCTTCATTTATAGGGCGCAAGTTTTCAATAGTGAATATAAAGTTTTGCATTAATGTTACTAGTTTCTTTCTCTCTTCCCTTGTTATCTGATGTACAAACTTACTTTCATTTATATTTGAAAGCTTAATTATTACCGGAATTAATTTACTAGGAAACAAATCCTGTAAAGAATTCTTATATTGTTTCCTTGATTTTTTTTCAAAATCTCTTTGTAATCTCGAATCTAATTGTTCTTCTGTAAGAGCAGGTTTTAAATTTATTGAAATAGAGTATTGTGAATATGGAGTTTCCATATCTGCACTTAAAGATAGAATTATTGGTCCAGATACACCATAGTGTGTAAATATCATTTCTCCGAATTCTTTTTTTACTATTTTATCTTTTTTATATAGTGTAACTTCAACATTTTTTAAAGATAAACCTTGTAAATCTTTTACCCATAATTCATTAACTACAATGGGTACTAATGAAGGATATGGTTTAATTATATTATGTCCTAATTCCTCGGACATTCTAATACCATGTCCTGTAGAGCCAGTTTTAGGATATGACATTCCTCCTGTTGCTATTATTACCTTATCCGCCCTAATTTTTTCTCCTGTTGAAAGTATTATTCCGTTTATAATATTCTTTTTGTCTACCATTATCTTTTTAACATCTTGATTTAGATGTATATTTACATTATTATTATTCATAAATTTATGTAAAGCTTTTATTATATCATTAGATTTATCAGATTTAGGAAATACCCTGTTTCCCCTTTCGATCTTAGAAGGAACCCCTAAATTATTAAAAAAAGTTATTAAATCTTCATTGGTAAAAGAATAGAGGGCACTATATAAAAAAAGGGGATTTCTCTTTATATTTTCCATAATTGTTTCAATATCTGAAATATTAGTAAAATTGCATCTTCCCTTACCAGTAATAAATATTTTCTTTCCTAATTTATCATTTTTTTCGTATAAATGAACATCGTATCCTCGATTACTAGCAAAACCTGCAGCAATCATCCCTGCTGCTCCTCCACCTATTACAATAATTTTATTTCCCATATAAATACCCCACTATTTATTAATATTTGACAAATGACATGTATCATTTAATTTAACAAGTACATTATAATCTTCCTTAAAATCTATTATATTAATTGCTGTATTATCCTGCCTTATTTTCTTATAATTACTTAAATCTATATCTAATAATCCAAAAATAATAGTTTTAATGGCAACACCATGGGATACTAATACGATATTTTTATTTGGATGTTTCTTTATAATATTATACACACCCTTCATAGCTCTTTCTTGTACCTGTAGCATAGTTTCAGCACCGGGTATTTGAGCAATATGAGGGGTATTTCTCCAGATATTATATGTATCTTGATATTTTAATTTAATATCATCAATAGTAAGACCTTCCCATTTACCAAAATTCATTTCTCGAATATCAGATATAACATGAACAGGCTTATTAATTTTATTACCCAATATCTTTGCAGTTTCATAAGCTCTAGATAAATCGCTTGAGTATATAAAATCAATGTTTTCTTCTTTTAATCTATTAGCAAAACACTCTGCCTGAATTTTCCCTTTTTCAGATAAAACAATATCTTGAATTCCTTGTGCTCTTCTCTCTTCATTCCATAAAGTCTCACCATGTCTTATTATAAATAATCTTGTCATAATAATCCTCCTACATATTTATATCATGCCTATTATAACATTTATTAAAACATTAAATAATCCTACGACTTTTAAGTCATAGGATTATTTTTATATTTTTCCCATTCTATCTTTGCTAGTATATATTTCGTAACGCTCCCATATTTTTTCCAAGTCTTCAAATGTTTTTGTAATTTTTTCTCTTTCACCCATACCTAATGATACAATTAGTGCATTCATAAGGCTTAAAGGAACAACTAGTGAATCTACAAAAGACACCATGTTGCTTCTTGCAATTAACTTATAGTCAGATAATTCGATTAAAGGAGATAAATCACTATCTGTTATTGCTATTACTTGAGAGCCTTTTTCTTTTACAAATTCTAATATTTGTGCAGTTTTTCTTGAATATCTAGGAAAGCTAATTCCTATAACTACATCATCACTTGTAACATTTATAAGCTGCTCATATATATCACTAATACCATAGCTTACTACTCTTACATTATCTAGTATTAAATTTAAATAAAAACCAAGAAATTCAGTTAAAACTGTTGTGGTACGAAAACCAACTATATAAATGTTCTTTGCCTTATGTAAAATTTCAACTATTTTTGAAAATTCTTCTCTATCTAGTTCATTTAATGTTGCTTGAATATTTTCTATATCAGATTTTATTACATCTCTAATGATAGAATCTTGTGTAATCTGATTATTTGATAATTCCAATCTCTGGACAGTAGTTAATTTGGTTTTAATAAGTTCCTGTAGTGCTTTTTGTAGTTTTGGATAGCCACTATAGCCAAGTGCGTTTGCAAACCTTACAACTGTAGATTCACTTACATCTACAGTTTCACCGAGTAATGAAGCAGTCATAAATGCTGCTTTATCATAATGATCCAAAATATAATTAGCAATCATTTTTTGACTCTTACTTAATCTAGAATATTTTAGCTTAATTCTTTCCATAAGATTAATTTCATTTTTGATAAATTCTTTATTATAATCTGTCACAGACTTTTCTCCTTTAAAATAGGAAATTGTATAAATCTTATATTAAGTTTATAAATAATTTATTGATTTTATACAATTTCCCTTATTTAATTATTAAATGGAAGAATCAAATTATGTCAAATCAAACTTATCTTATAGCACTAAATTTTCTCCCATATCAAAGGCCTTGATATTCAGTTCCTCTGTTCCCTTTGGAACTCTTTTAAGAATAGCTTCCTTTAATATTTTCCTATCAACTAATTTAGTGATTTTATTAAAAGCACCAAGAGCAACAATATTAGCTACCATTGATTTTTTTAAGACATCGTTAGTAGTAGATAATATAGGTACTTGATATACTTTAAAATTGTTTAAGTCAGAAATTTCAACCTTTTCATCCACAATTATAATACCGCCCTCTTGCACATCAACTATATATTTATCAAATGCCTCTTGAGTTAATGAAAGTAAAATATCAGGTTTTCGAACCTTTGGAAAATCAATTTCTCCTTCACTTATAATTACTTCTGCCTTACTTGCCCCACCCCTTGCTTCGGGTCCGTATGATTGAGATTGTATAGCATTGTCACCATTCATTATAGCTGCTTCTGCTAGTATAATTCCCATAAGAATTATCCCTTGTCCCCCTGAACCACTTAGGCGTATTTCTTTGTATTCCATTTTTACACCTCCTCTTTTAGCCTTTCTATAAGTTTTTTGTATTCTTCAGTATATTCAGGATGACTTTCATTTTTTAATTCTCCTATTATTATCTTTCCTTCTAATTTTTCTGGTGGTAATTTCTCTGCAGCTTTGATATTTACAGCTATATTCTTTAATCGTTTCATCATTTCTACTGAATCTCCAACTTTGTTTTTTCTTCCAAAATAAGTTGGGCAATCACTAACTGCTTCAATTACAGAAAAACCTTTGTTCTCCATACCCTTTGCAATAGAATTAATTAATGCTTGTGTATGGTAAGCAGTTCCTCTTGCAACATAACTTGCACCTGCAGCCGCTGCTACGTTACAAATATCGAAAACAGGATCAATATTTCCATAGGGTGCAGTTGTACCCATTAAAGATGTAGGTGTTGTTGGGGAGTATTGCCCGCCAGTCATTCCATAAATATTATTATTAAAAATAATAGTTGTTATATCAATATTCCTTCTGCATGCATGTATGAAATGGTTTCCTCCTATAGCTGTTGCATCTCCATCTCCTGTGATAACTATCACCTTTAGATTTGGATTAGCCATTTTAATACCTGTTGCAAAGGGTAATGCTCTTCCATGTGTTGTATGCAATGTATTAAAATCCATATAACCAGTGGCTCTAGAAGAACACCCAATCCCTGATACAATACAAACATCTTCTTGTTTATATCCAAGTTTATCAATTGCTCGAATAACAGCATTCATAGAAGTTCCATGGGTACAACCAGGACACCAAATATGAGGTAGTTTATCCATTCTATAATATTTCTCAACTAAATTACTTGCCATTATTTTCGACCTCCCCTATTTTAGACAAAATTTCTTCAGGAGTTATTATTTCTCCATTAGCTTTGCCTAATAAATGGACATTTGCATCAGATTTAATTATGCGTTCTACTTCTAATACTAATTGACCCATATTCATTTCTGTTACAATAACATGTTCTGCCTTTTTCCCTAATTCTTTTAGCCTTTCTTCAGGAAAAGGCCAAATTGTAATAGGTCTAAATAATCCAATTTTCTTTCCTTTATCCCTAGCTTCTTTAACAGCACTTTTTGCAGATCTTGCTATTGAACCATAAGCAACTAAGATAATATCCGCATCTTCAGTTTCATATTCATCGTATTTAACTATATCATCTCTATACATTTCTATTTTATTTAACAATCTATTAATTTGTTTTTTAGCGTTTTCGGGATTAGTACTAGGAAAACCCGTTTCATCATGAGTTAATCCTGTCACATGATATCTATAACCTTCTCCAAAACTAGCCATTGGTGGAATTAAATCTTCTGTTTCTTCATAGGGTAAATATTTTTCTTTGTCTTTAGAAGGTTTTTTTCTATTAACTATTTCTAATGATGCCTTATCAGGAATTTCGATTCTTTCTCTCATATGTGCCACCACTTCATCCATTAATAGAATTACTGGAACACGATATTTTTCTGATAAATTAAAGGCTTTTATAGCAAACATATAAGCTTCCTTAACTGTAGATGGTGAGATAACTATTATAGGATGATCCCCATGGGTACCCCATCTTGATTGCATTACCTCTCCCTGGGCTGGTGAAGTAGGTAATCCAGTACTAGGACCTCCTCTTTGTACATTTACAACTACACAAGGTACTTCAGTTATACAAGCAAAACCAAGATTTTCTTGTTTTAATGAAAACCCTGGGCCACTAGTTGCTGTCATTGATTTTAATCCTGCAAGAGAAGCACCTATAATTGCAGCCATACTTGCAATTTCATCTTCCATTTGAATAAATTTACCACCAAGTTTGGGTAATTTCTGAGCAGAAAGCTCAGCTAGCTCAGTAGAAGGTGTAATTGGATAACCAGCAAAAAAACGCATTCCAGCATCTAAAGCGCCTTGAACACATGCCTCATTTCCCTGCATTAAAAACACATTATTTTTCATCTTCTTTTCCCCCTAAATAAATAGCAAAGTCTGGACATCTTAATTCACATAAACCACATTGTGTACATGCTTCTATATTAACTATTTCTACTTTCCCTTCCTTAAGTTCTAATACACTTGCAGGACAGAAAGCAACACATATGCCACAACCCTTACACCAATCCTTGTTCACAATAACTTTTTCAGAAACCTTATCAGTCATATTCTCCCCCTCCTTTTAATAAAAATCACATATATATAAATCTATATGTATACTTCTATCATTATAACAATAAATCCTTCATTTTTTGCAATAAAAATTTCTTTTTTTATAAAAATTTTTATATTTTGCAATTATTTTTTCATTTTGATATTCAAAATATGGATTTACAGCTTGAAGAATGTGTTTAAGACAAAACTTATTTGCACTAATTCCTCAATAATCAAATAAGTTGAAATTTTATACAAATACTATTAATAACAAGATACGACAAATAATGAATACAATTAATATAATTATATACAAGGAAAGTTAGAATAGGAGTGATATTTTGATTCTGATAGATGATGCTGGAAGTGGTAGTCTTATAGGCGGGACATGTATAGGAGTTTATCGTGTAGAAACAAATGAATATAAATACGAAATAATTCCGATTGATTTATATAATGAAGAAAACTTTCAAAAAAAACTTTATTTGAATTATGTTATTGAAATTATATCAGATTTTTTTAAAGATCTAAATGTTTCACTAGAAGAAGAGATTTATGTTTGTAGAGGTTATATGTTTGATGAATTAAGAAAATGGTTAAAAAAGAATGGTTTTAACTGGTATAATGCCAAAATAGGTGAACCATTACAAAACATTATAGAAACAACATTTGAAAATTATACTATAAAATTAGGATTACCTGCTAATTTCATTAAATACAATCATTATCCATTTCATTTTCATCAACTACTTAAATGGATTTATGCTGATTATAAAAATAGATCTATTCTATGTAAAACGGGATGGAAAAGCTGGAAAAAGTTTGGTAAGCTCCCATATGAGACTTATTACTTACAAATTAAAAAGTCTAATTACTATTGTTTATATTGCGGTGAAAAGATAAATGATTATGCAATCGTAAAAGTAATAACTTATTTTAGTAATAAAAGACAACATGTTTTTCTTCATGAGATGTGTGGCATTGAAAATGAAAATTAATTTTTTTCAATTAATACTAATTTAGGAGGATCATTTTTCTTATTTACATAATTTAATTTAACCACATTATAGTCTTTATTGTTCAGAGTATCTAAAAAGGAATTAACCAGTTCTAGCTCTTTAATACCTTCTGAATGTCCACAATATAAGCAAATACTAATTATACCCCCTGGTAATAACAACTCTAATACTTGTTCTAAAGCTAATATAGTACTATTTCCTTTAGTTGTAATAGAATGATTGCCACCTGGAAGATAACCTAAATTGAACATTGCAACTTTAATTTTATTCTTTACATACTTTTTAATACACTCATGACTACTCATAATAAGCTCTACTCTATTAAATAAACTTTCTTTTAATAATTTTTCTTTTGTGTATTCAATTGCCTGAGATTGGATGTCAAAACTATAAACCTTACCATTATCCGAAACCAGTTTTGCTAAAAATAAAGTATCATGTCCATTTCCAGCTGTACCATCTATGACAAAATCTCCTGGTTTAATTCTTTCTTGAATTAAAAATTGAGCAAGTTGTGTTATATTCCCTAATAAAGAATTCAAATTTAAGTTCTCCTTTTAGAAAAATATAAAAATTCTTTTTCTAATAATTATTTTAAATAATAAGCAGAGGTTATATCCACTACATCACATAGATAAAAATTTTAATACTAAAGTTTAGTGCCTTGACAAGGTTGACAAAAAAATTCTTCAATATCTATATATAATTTATTCTCTTTATATTTCTTAAATCCAATCTTATTGAAAAAGCTATAAATTGCTTCATTATCTCCTAAGTAGTAAGCAAACTTATTCCCATTAATATATACAAAATTAAGCATTGTACGCAAAAGTCCTTCTCCTAATCCCTTTTTTCTATTATTGGGCTCAACATAAATATTATTTATATTAATAATACCTTTAATAAAATCTAAAACACCTAGACCAAATATCTTCTCTTCTTGTTTAATTATAAACATAAATGGATAGTACTTCTCAATTCCACTTTCATATATTTTATTCTCAGTTAAAAAATTTTGTACATCTTTAATATCAGTTTCTTTCATTTTTAAAAATTCTATCATTTAAATATCCTCCCTTTTACTTTTATTCAAGAGTTTTTCTTTTTAAGTAAGCTATTTCAGTTTCTGATAAAAATCTCCATTTACCTGAAGGTAAATCCCCTAAAGATACCTCTCCAATTCTTATTCTTTTTAATGAAAGTACAGGATGTCCTATTTTGTCACACATTTTCCTGATTTGCCTATTCTTCCCTTCATGAATAATTATGCTAACAAGTGCATTCCCCTTATTTATTTTTATAATATTAAATTCTGCATTAGAAGTAATATAATCTTCTATTTTTAGTCCATTTTTAAAATTATTAATTTTTTCTAAAGTTGGAACACCCTGTATATGAACTAAGTATTCTTTATCAATTTCATGTTTAGGATGGGTTAATTTATAGGTCATTGCACCATCATTAGTCATAATAAGCATACCTGCACTATCGTAATCTAAACGCCCTACAGGATATATCCTTTCCTCCACATCACTTATTAGGTCCATAATAGTTTTACGATTGAATTGATCATTAACTGATGTTATATAACCCGTAGGTTTGTTTAAAAGAATGTATATATTCTTTTCATTTTGATATACCCTTATATTTTTAAACTCCACAATATCTATTTGAGGGTTAATTTTATGACCTAATTCTTTAATTAATTCACCATTTACCTTAACCATTCCCTCTTTAATAAATTCCTCACATTTTCTTCTTGAAGCTACACCACAATGGGCAAGAAACTTTTGTAACCGCATGATTTTCTCTCCTTAATGATAATCATTAAATCCATGAGATCTATATTTGTTAAATCCTCTTTTATTTTATCAGAATAAATGAAGACATAAAAGGTAAAAAATTCTATGATTTATATTATATTCTTTATAAAAAATAAGAAAGCGTGCAAAAAACACACACATTCTTATTTTTATATTATATAAATGTTTGGTTATATATCCATCCAATATCGTATAAATTTCTTTAACATTGTGTTAGGTGCTCTTTCTGCTATACTTTCTTTAACATATATTTCGGTTGAATCAATTTTTTCATCGCCAACAAATACATCTAAATTTCCAATTAATTGTTCCTTTTGAATAGGAGCTTCTATATTGTCTGGTATAGATAGTTGTACTTTGACACTTCCTTCTTCACCTTCACTTAGTGGTATAACAATATTGTCTACACTGTATGTACTAATAATTTCCTTTGTGCCATTAATTACTTGAATACTTTTAATATATTCATCTTTTTTAACTATCGAAAATGGTCTGTATGTATTAAATACATAATCTAAAATAGTTTTAGAGTCCGACCAAATATCGTTAGAGTGTAATACTACTGATATTAATTGCATATCATTTTGTATAGCTGAAGAAACAAGACATTTTCCTGCTTTACTTGTATATCCTGTTTTAATACCGTTACCACCTTCATAATTCCATAACATTTTGTTTTTATTATTCAAAGAACGATTCCACTCAGAACTAGACCATGAAATAGTCTTTTTCTTTGTAGATACAATTGTTTTAAATAAATCATTTCCCATTCCGAAGGCAGATATTTTTGCTAAATCATGTGCTGTTGTATAATGCTCATCATGATCTAAACCGTGGGGATTTGCAAAAGATGTGTTTAGTGCATTTAGTTCTTTTGCTTTTTTATTCATCATATCAATAAAATTTTGAATTTCACCATTTCCTATATGTTCACCTATAGCATAAGCTGCATCATTACCAGATCTTAACATAAGACCATATAATAGTTCCTCTAAAGTTAATTTTTCGTTTTCTTCTAACCATATAGATGAACCCCCAATACCTGAAGCTTTCTTGCTAATTTTAACTACATCTCCCATATCTCCATTTTCAATGGCTACAATTGCAGTCATAATTTTAGTAGTACTCGCCATAGGTCTTTTTTCATCAATATTTTTTGAATATAATATTCTTCCTGTCTTTTGTTCAATAACAATTGCTGAATCTGAAGAAATATCAGGTAATGTATTAGCATATACTATATTATTGTATGAGAATAATATAATAATAAGTAAAATACATATTTTTAGATTTTTTTTAATCATTGGCTCACCTTCATAAAAATAAGAATTTTTATATATTTAATATATCAATTATGATAATATTAAATATGATATAATTGATTGCGTTCTTTTAAAAGTTAAAAAGGGCGAGTTCGCCCTAATATCTCTTAATTTAGAGATTCTCTTTTGTTTATTGTGTATTATTAGGATTCTGTTGTTGATTATTATTTTGAGCACCATTATTATTATTTTGAGTTAGTTGATTAACCATATTTTGAATCTCAGTCATTATTTGTGGTGCAAGATCAATTACTCTTTCTACCATAGAATTTTGATTAACAGGTAATAATCTTATTTGCCCCTGTCCAACTACCATAAACGCAACAGGTTGTACAGATACTCCAGCTCCCGCTCCTCCAGCAAAGGGAAAATCATTTTCAGAAGAACTAACCTCCTGATTTTTTTCATCCTTGTGTTCGTACTCTCCTCCACCTGATGCAAATCCAAATCCTACTTTTGAAATTGGTATTATAACTGAACCATCAGGAGTTTCCACTGCATCGCCTACAATTGTATTTACATCTACCATATCCTTAATACTTTCCATAGCTGTTTTCATTAAACCTTCTATTGGATGCCCTTCCATTAAATACTCACCGCCTTTTATATAAAATTAAAGATTTTATACTTCCATTTATAATGTGACCTAATTTAAATTGAATTATACAAGAAAAGTTAATATGAATTACATTTTCTTGCTTAAACAAAGGGTTTATATTGAATCTATAATTCTGGATTTTTTTATATTTAAGAATCCATAATAAAAGATTTGACTCTATAGAATATAATATACCTGCAGTAATTCCTGTTACAGCAGCATCTTTAAAATCGTATTCTGTATTCAATTTCAGTTCTTTAATTAATACTTTATTCATAAAATAACTTATTACCTTTTTATACTTTTTATAGGTGACTTTAGACCTATTCATTGATTTTTTAAATTCTTCTATGCTAAATCTTTTTTTATTATTAGTAATATCCTCGTTATCCTTAGTATCTTCCAAATTTATTTTATATTTTATATTTGATTTATCTCCAAATTTCATTTTTATGTAGGGAATATCTATCTTGTAATTAATTAATCCATACAAAGTTTTAAAATATATCTCCAATTCATTACTTTTATCTATCAATTTATAAAATATTTGAATTTTTAATGGCATTATATATAATAAGATAAATAAAATTAAAATTATTAATACAATAATCACAATTAACCCTCTTTTCATTATTAACAAAGACAATATTTGGATTCTATCTTGATTTTTCCTATATAGACATGTTTTTATACAAAATATATCTAATTAATCCATCACAAATAATTTTCTATTATTTATAAATTTACTCAATAAAAAACAGTTAAGATGATTATCTTATAAAATAATCCTCTCAACTGCAATTCTTTTAAAAAACTATTCTTTTATTTTTTCATGTAGGGTAATTTGTTCCTCAATATTGACTTGTTCCTGTTCTTCTATATTGTCTATATTCTCCATGTCTATTTCAATGTTTTCTATATCAGGTAATTGGTCTAGAGTTTCGATGCCAATATATTTTAAAAAATCATTTGTGGTAGCATAAACCATAGGTTTTCCTGGTCTATTAAGTCTTCCTATAATTTTAACAAGAGATTTATCAATTAATTTTTGTAAGGACCTTTCACACTTTACCCCTCGTAAACTCTCAATATCCATCCTTGTTACTGGCTGCTTATATGCAACAATGGCTAGAGTTTCTAATGCTGCTTTTGAAAGTCCAATTGTATTTTTAGTCACCATAATCTGTTTTATATAATCATAATGTTCACTTCTTGTTGCTAATTGATATTGATCTTGTATTTTTTTTATTTGAATGCCTCTTCGTTCATAATCAAATATATCCTTCATTTCATTTAATAATCTTTCAGTTTCATTTATGTCTTCATTTATTATAAGAGCAATTTCTTTAATTGAAACTGCCTCACCAGCAGCAAAAAGAAGTCCCTCTATAATTCCCCTTTTTTCCTTAATTTCCATATTTTCAAATACTCCTCTTTTTAGTATTAATTAAAATATTATTATTATTAATTTGATTTAAAAATAATAAAATCTTCAAATAAATTATCTTGATTTACAATTATTCTCTTTATTTTTATTAATTCTAATATAGCTAAAAAAATAGTTACTAATTCATTTTTTGTATTACATTGGTCAAATAATTTGCTAAATTGAATTGAAGTATATTTATCCAATATTTTATTTATATCATTCATCTTTTCTTTGACAGTATATATATCTATTTCAATTTCATGATATAATTTATTATCACTATTACTTAGATCCTGTTTAATTAAAATATTCTTAAATGCTCTACATAATAAATCTAATTCTATATCAATTTCTTCGTTAATTTCTTCAAATTCTGGGAAGTATTCAGGATCCTTATATAAGACTTTCTCCTCCCTTTTTTCTTTGTCTTTGAAATACAAACTTATATTCTTATATTTTTTATACTCTATCAATTTTTCAATTAGTTCTTGTCTTGGATCTTCTTCATCCCCTTGATCATCAAATTCTTCTTTTTTAGGTAATAAGACTTTAGATTTTATCTCTAATAATGTTGCAGCCATAACTAAGAACTCACTAGCAACATCAAGATTTAGTTCATTCCATTCTTTTATGTATTCCATATATTGATCTGTTATTTGTGATATTGGTATATCATATATATCTACTTTATTTTTTTCAATTAAATGTAATAGTAAGTCAAGTGGACCTTGAAAAGAATCTATTGCAATTTCATAAGACATTTATTATAGGCCTCCAAAGAAAATTTCTGCTATAAATATTAATTTATTCAATACAAAATAGATTGCTGGTAGTAGTACTTTATTAAGCAGTCCAGTAACAATTAAAATTAGTAATATTGGATATCCATATCTTTCATATTTCCAAAATAATAATTCCTGTTTATTAGGAAGTAGACTAGCAAATATTTTAGATCCATCTAAAGGAGGAACAGGTATTAAATTAAAAACTGCAAATATTGTATTATAGAACACTAATAAATTTATAATATTATATATTATTATATTTTGCGGTCTTAATATTAAAATTAAAGAAATAGAGATAAAAGCTAAAATTAAATTTGATAAAGGACCTGCTAATGCAACTAAAAATGTTCCCTTCTTTCTATTTTTAAAATAAGAAGGATTATAAGGTACTGGTTTTGCCCAACCAAATTTAAAAAACATCAATACTAAAAAGCCCATAGGATCAATATGCTTTATTGGATTTAATGTCAATCTACCTTGTTCTTTAGCTGTAAAATCTCCTAACTTATATGCAACATATCCATGACTAAATTCATGAAAGGTAAGGGCTATTAAAATTGCTGGTAATGTATACAATACATCTAAAAAATTAAATGAAAACATAACTTACCTCCATCTATATAAATTCTTTCTTGTATATTCTAATCCCTCTTCTTTACTTGTCCATCCTAAGTTTATCACTATATATTCTTGCTACTCTAGTTGCATCTCCATCTATTACAATGTCAATACCTTTTATAGGATACTCTATTATATAGTCCCTTAGAACGCCTCCTACAATATAGGTACCATAACCTAAATTTTTAGATATTCCATGCAAACTTATTATTTCATTTTTTACATTTCTCGGTAAAGGTAAAGATTCTAAAATTGAAATATCCATTATTTTAATACTTCCTTAAATTTAATTATAAAATTATGAAATGTTTTCTAATTTGAATTTTATCATATTAATGATAACAATAAAAGCGTGCAAAAACGCACGCATAAACAATCTTTATTATAACCAACTCGGTATTTTATCATTTCTTATTATATCATCAAGAGTTTCTCCCTCAACCATGACTTCTGCCTTATCTCCCTTTAATAAAATCATAGATGGTCTTGGAATTCTATTATAATTACTAGACATTGAGTAGTTATATGCTCCTGTGCTTAATACAGCTAGAATATCTCCTGGTTCGCAATGAGGTAATGATATATCCCATATTAGCATATCTCCTGATTCACAGCATTTTCCCGATATAGATACTAATTCTATGTTCTTATAATCCATCTTATTAGCTAATAATGCGCTATACTTAGCATCGTATAAAGCTGTTCTTGGGTTATCGGTCATGCCGCCATTTATACTTACATATTTTCTTATATTAGGTATATCTTTAACGGCTCCTACCTCATATAAAGTAATCCCTGCATTCCCAACTATATATCTTCCTGGTTCTATAATTATTTTAGGTATTTTAATATTAAACTCCATAGATTTGTTTTTTATAATACTTGAAATTTTATTAATCATTTGATCCATCTTAAAGAACGGTTTTTCTGGAGAATAGGATATTCCAAACCCTCCTCCTAAATTTAATTCATCAATTTCAATATCATTTTGTTTTTTTAATTTTTTTATGAATTTCAGCATAATTTCAGAAACTATTTCATATGGTCTCTCTTCTAAAATTTGTGAGCCTATATGACAATGTAATCCCTTTACATGTATACCATCCATTTTACTAGCTTTAACAATTATTTCTTCTGCTTCTTTTATTGAAATACCAAATTTAGAATCCTCTTGACCTGTTTGAATATATTTATGAGTATGAGCCTCTACTCCTGGAGTAATCCTAAATAATACTTGAGTTTTTTTATTCCTCTCAATAGAAAGAGTATTTAATAAACTTAATTCATATTCATTATCAATAATCACTCTTGCTACATCTAAATCAATTGCCATTTTAAGTTCGTCAATTGATTTATTATTGCCATGAAAAAAAACATTATCCATAGGAAAAGATGCTTTTTTAGCAGTATATAATTCTCCACTGGAAACTACATCAAGCCCCAAACCTAAATCCTTTACTATACGGCACATAGCAATATTTAAAAGAGCTTTACCTGCATAAACTACTTGAAAATCAATATCTTGTCTTTTATAAGATTTAATAATATCCATAACATTCTTTCTAATTATATCTTCACTCAATATATATAAAGGAGTTCCATATTCATTAGCAAGATTTATTGTATCATGACCCGAAAAAATAAAATGACTTTTATTGCTCATATTTTGTATCCCCCTATTTTCTTATGAAAAATATTATATTATGAAAAGTGTAATAATACAAGCTTAGATACTATAAAAGTTGTACTTGTAAAAGAATAGCAATATGCTATTCTTTTACAGGTCTTAACCAATCGATTATTATTTTCTTATACATATATATAAAACTAGATTCTTCTATAGTCTCACTTGCAATTAAATTAACCTTTCCCATTTCCTTATCTCCTAAATATGCAATTAATTCTCCTAGCTTTTGTCCCTTCTCTATTGGTGCCTTATAAGATGCGTCTAACATTACCTTTTTTTCTATCTGACTATCCTCACCCTTTTTCATTAAAACACTTAAAGAGTTCTCAGTAACAGCTTTTGTTTTCTCTAATATTCCTTTTTCTATTTTAATTTCCTGTATTTCTTCACCCTTTTCAGCAATACTTACTCCATCAAAGTTTGCAAAACCATAATCAAGCAATTTAGCAGCTTCATTAAATCTTATTTGAGAACTATCTGCACTTAATATGACGCTAATTAGTCTTAGATTCCCCTTTTTAGCAGTTGCTGATAAACAATGTTTAGCTTCAGTGGTATATCCCGTTTTAATTCCATCTAAACCATCATAACTTTTTAAAAGTTTGTTTGTATTTGCTAAAGTCCTAACTCTATCATTGTTTTTACCAACAGTTACATCAACCATCCACATAGTTAAATATTGATGGATTTTTTCATGCTTTACTAATTCCTTAGACATTAATGCAACATCGTATGCAGTGGTATAATGTCCTTCTGCTGGTAGTCCATTAGCATTTTTAAATTGAGTATTAAGCATTCCTAATTCCTTTGCTCTATCATTCATTAATTTTATAAAAGTTTCTTGAGTACCACCAACATATTCTCCTAATGCAGAAGCTGCATCATTAGCAGACTCAACAGCTACGCCTGTTAATAACTCTTCAACAGTTCTTGTTTCTCCTGGTTCGATATATAATTGAGTGCCTCCCATTTCTGAAGCATATTGGCTGATTGTTACTTTATCTTCCATTGTTATCTTTCCATTATCAATTGCTTCCATAGTAAGTAACATAGTCATTATCTTGGTAATGCTTGCAGGTGGTAATTTTTCATCCTTATTTTGTTCAAACAAAACTTCACCTGTACCTGCATCAATTAATACAGCGGATTTAGACTCAATTGAAATATCTTGTGCATTAACATTTACCCCCATAAGTAAACAAAACAATGTAGCCATAATAAAAACAATAGTTATTCTACTTTTTTTCATTTTTTCCTCCTTCTATCTTGCATTAAGTTTATACATATATTTATTGTTTCTTTTAAAAAAAATGTTATGCAAGTAAAAGGATTTAGATTATTAAATATTTCTAATAGTTTCTCTTATTAACTTTTTAAATATATCTTTAACCTTATCAGTAGTTTCAATTACTTCTTTATGATTTAATTGTTTTTGTAAAATACCTGCTGCCATATTGCTTATGCAGGATACTCCTAAAACCTTAATTCCACTATGTCTTGCTACAATAACTTCAGGAACAGTTGACATTCCAACAGCATCAGCTCCTAGTTTTCTTAGCATTCTTATCTCAGCAGGTGTTTCAAAGCTTGGACCTGACATAGCCGCATATACTCCTTTTTTTAAAGTGACATTGTTTTTTACTGCACAATTAAAAATAATATCTTGCATTTCCTTATTAAAAGGTTTAGACAAGTCAGGGAATCTTACTCCAAAATCATCTAAATTAATTCCAATTAAAGGATTATTACCTTGTAAATTTATCATATCCTCAATAATCATTAGATCTCCAGCTTTAAATTTCTCATTTATTCCTCCTGCTGCATTGGTTACGATTAAGTATTCTATTCCTAATTTAGCCATAATTCTAATAGGAAAGGTTACCTCCTCCATAGAGTAACCTTCATAATAATGAAATCTCCCTTGCATCGCAACTATGTGTTTATCCGATATTTTACCAAAAACTAAGTTTCCCGCATGACCTTCTACCGTTGATAAGGGAAATCCCGGAATACTTTTATATGGAATAATTATCTCATCTTCCATTTCTTCGGCCATTTCTCCTAATCCAGAACCTAAAACCAATCCAATCTTAGGTTTAACCTTATTAATTCTTAAAATCTCATTTATAGCTTCTTGGATTTTTATTTCTAAATCCATTCTTATTATTCCTCCCTTATTATAGTTCTTGCGAAACTTTCTCCATTTTCTAGTCCTTCTATTTGTAATAGCTCTGCAATTGTACATCCTATGTCTGCAAATGTTTTTCTTACCCCTATGTCTTGAGGTCTTACTTTTTTCCCATATACCAATATAGGTATATATTCCCTAGAATGATCAGTACTAATGGTTGTAGGATCACAACCATGGTCAGAGTTTATTATCAAAACATCATCATCCTTCATTAAGTAAAACAGTTCCTTTAGCCTGTTATCTACATCTAATAGGGCTTGTGCATATCCTTTTACATTATTTCTATGGCCATACAAACTATCGAAATCTACTAAATTTGTATATATAATCCCAGGTTTGTTCATTTTCATATATGAAATTGTTTTATCTACTCCATCCATATTATTTTCTGTATGTATAGCGTGGGTTAAACCCCGTCCAGCAAAAATATCCTCAATTTTACCAACACCCATTACATTAAGTCCACCGTCCTTAGCTTTATCTAATATAGTTGTCCCAATAGGCTCTAATGAAAAATCCCTTCGATTTTTTGTCCTTTTAAATGATCCTAATTCCCCAATAAATGGTCTTGCAATTACTCTTCCTACACCATTTTTTCCTTTTAAAATATTCCGTGCGATTTTACAATATTTATATAGTAGTTCTATAGATATAATATCTTCATGAGCTGCTATTTGAAAAACACTATCAGCCGAAGTGTATACTATAGGATATCCCGTTTCCATATGTTCTTTCCCTAAGTCCTTAATTATTTCAGTTCCAGAAGCAGCATAGTTACCTAATGTTTTTCTTCCAATTTTACTTTCAAATTCTCTAATTATTTCCTTAGAAAATCCCTTCGGAAAAGTAGGAAATGGTTGCTCCAAAATAATTCCTGCCATTTCCCAGTGCCCTGTTGTTGTATCCTTACCAGGAGATTTTTCCTCAGCCTTTCCATAAGCCGAGATTGGACTTTTAGAAGGAGGAATTATATTATCACCTATAATATTTCCTAACCCCATACTCTCTAATATTGGGAGAGAAAATCCTTCTATACTCTTATATATATTTCCAAGTGTGTTACTACCTTCATCTCCATATAAATGAGCATCAGGTAATTCTCCTATCCCAACGCTGTCAATTACAATCCAGATTACTCTGTTAATCATAGTTTTCCTCCTTATATTATTATTTCCGTTACTTAAGAAATCATGAATTAAAACTAACTTGCTTGTTTATCACGAAAGTTTGGTTCCAAAGAACTTTCCTTATTTATAAAAAAGAGCTTTTACTAAGCTCTTGGGTGAGAATTATTATATATTTCATTTATATTATGATTAGATGCTCTAATATATACCTGTGTGCTTGATATATCTGCATGCCCTAATAGCTCTTGAACAGAATGTAAATCTGCACCATTTTGTATAAGATGTAATGCAAAAGAATGGCGAATCATATGAGGTGTTATGGTTTTTTTTATTTTTGCTTCTTTAGTATAGCCCTTAATAATTTTCCATAAACCTTGTCTAGTCATTCCACAACCTTGCATATTTACAAATAAATGATTATTACTTTTATCCTTTAAAATATCTTCTCTACAATCTAATAAATATTTTTCTATATATTCAATAGCAACACTTCCAATAGGTATTTCTCTTTTATTACTATCATGGCAGCTATGTATTATCCTTTTATCAATATTAATATTATCTAATTTAAGGTTTATTAATTCAGATACCTTTAATCCTGTAGAATATAATAACTCTAAAATCGCTTTATCTCTTATTCCTTTTTTTGTACTTATATCAGGCATTTCAAGAAATTTTTCAACTTCTTTTATAGTTAGAGTCTGAGGTATCTTTTTTTCTATTTTAGGAGTCTCTAAATTAATAGTTGGATTTAAAATAATATATCCGCAATTTAAAAGATAATCAAATAGTCCTCTTAAAGCTGCCAAACTTCTTGTAATTGTTGAAGTTGCTTTTCCCTTTTTTTGTAAATATATTAAATATGAAATTATTTGAGTTTTAGTAATAATACTAAAATCAATGATATTTTGTTTTAAACAAAAATCATTAAATTGTTTTATATCCCTTAAATAACTTTCTACAGTGTGAGTAGATACCTTCTTTTCTTCTATTAGATATACCCTAAATTTATCAATATAAAAACTATTATCCATTTTTATCCCCTTTATAAATAAAATCAATTAAACTAGTATTCAACAATAAAATAAAAAATCCTTTTTTATTTTATATATTTGTAGTAATAAAAAGCACTTCCTGTGAACAGGATAGCATTATACTCTGCGTTCTTACTTTCCTGCTTAAAAAAAGAGTAAATAGTAATAATAGCACTATTTACTCTTAAAGATTAAAATAGATTAGGAAATTTCACAAAAAGATTTATTCTCAAACTTAACCTGCTATTAAAAGTAATAATTCTAAATAACTATGTTTAGCAAAATCAATTATTGAATTTCCTTAAGCATCTTTTTATTGTATGTTAGAATTGAATTGCTTCCTCAGGAGAAGTATAATCATATCCAAGATCTTCTGCAACTGCTTTAAATGTAACTTTTCCTTTGTATACATTTAATCCCTTGATCAATGCTGGATTTTCTACTAAAGCTCTCTCGCATCCCTTATTTGCAATTTCAACAGCATAGGACATTGTTGCATTAGTTAATGCCATAGTAGAAGTTCTAGGTACAGCCCCAGGCATATTAGCTACTGAATAATGTACAACACCATGCTTAATGAAATAAGGATCGTCATGAGTAGTTATTCTATCGCTAGTTTCAATTACTCCACCTTGGTCTATTGCTACATCAACAATAACTGATCCAGGTTTCATTGTTTTTACCATATCTTCTTTGACTAGCTTAGGCGCTTTAGCTCCAGGGATTAAAACAGCCCCTACTACTAAATCAGATTTTTTAACAGCCTCTGCAATATTAAAACTATTAGACATAAGTGTAGTAACTCTGCCACCAAAAACATCATCTAAATAAGCCAATCTTTTAACATTTAGATCAACTATTGTAACATGAGCTCCTAAACCTACAGCTACTTTAGCTGCACTAGCACCGACATTTCCACCACCTACAATTAGAACTTCCCCGGGTGCAACTCCTGATACTCCACCTAACAATATACCTCGTCCATTATTTATTTTTTCTAAAAGATGTGCTCCAACTTGTACTGACATTCTTCCAGCAACTTCACTCATTGGAGAAAGTAATGGTAAAGAATTATCAGGTAATTGTACAGTTTCATAAGCAATAGCAATAACATTCTTTTCTACTAATGCTTTTGTTAAAGCTGGCTCTGCTGCTAAATGAAGATATGTAAATATTATTTGATTCTCTTTAAAGAAATCAAATTCTGATTCTAAAGGCTCCTTTACCTTCATGACCATATCTGCAATCTGATAAGTTTCTTTAGCTGTATTAAGAATTTTTGCACCTGCACTTATGTATTCTTCGTCTGTAAAACTACTACCTTGTCCAGCATTAGTTTCAATATAAACTTCATGTCCTGCAATTATTAATGCATGCACTCCTGCTGGCGTAATTGCAACTCGGTTCTCATTTGCCTTGATTTCCTTAGGTACTCCAATTATCATAATAACACCCCTTTAATAATTTTTATATAATCTAGCAAATTCCCATATGTTATTTATATTATATATCTTATTATATATATTATCAAGGAAAGGTAAGACATTAATACTTATTTATCCTAAATAGTAAATAAAACTTTCATAAAAATTGGTGTTATATATGCTTCTACTATACTTCCTAGTATTAACAAAGTCGAAATTAACATCATGGCAATAGTATATGTCCATATTTGAGCTTTACGATTATGTATTTTTTGCTTTTTAATTCTACTTTTAAAAATAAATAATGAAAAGCTAATTGCCATAACTCCAATACCAATTAGACCTGGAATGTAAAATATATTATGAGGTAATATTGATAGAACAATGAATAAAACTCCCTTTAAAGCTAATTTATCTATAACAAATCCAAGGGTAAATCCCAAAACAAAACCCCTAAATCCCAACAAAACTAGTATTATCGGAGTACCAATAATTGTAAGGCCTAAAATCCAAATAGGGATAAATAATTTTAAATTATTTAATAAGGATTGAAAAAGCAATTGATAACTATCAATATCTTGATTCTTAAGTATTTGAAAGAATCCCTCTAGATAATCCATTAATTCTACTTTTTGAGGGCCGGGTAAAGCTTTTATTGTATATGTACCTGTGACAATCCCAATGGTAAAAAACAATAATGCAATAAAATATATTGGAATATTTAAACGAATGTGCTTTTGGATAATACTTATTAAATTTTTCAAAAAAAAACTCCTTCCTATGCTTAATTAAAATTATGCATAGGAATAAAAATTTATGATAACTTGTTTAATTTTTATTTTGAAAAAAAGGCTAGAACCCCTGCAATGGTTTTAGCATCCTGTATTTTTCCATTATTAATCATATCTTTTACTTCTTCAAAACTTACCTTTAATATATCCATAAATTCATCTTTATCTCTATTAATTCTAGTTTTCTTTAAATCCGAAGCTACATAAATATGAATTATTTCATTGGCAAATCCTGGGGATGTATAAATAGTAATCAATTTTTGAATTTTACCTGCTCTATAGCCTATTTCTTCTTCTAATTCTCTTAGGGCACACTCTTTTGGATTTTCTTCTCTTTCTAATTTACCGGCAGGTAACTCAATTAGTTCTTTTTCAATAGGTTTTCTAAATTGTCTAACAAGAAACATTCTATCTTTATCTATAATTGGGATAATTGCAACAGCTCCACTATGCTCAACAATCTCTCTTGTTGCTTTATTATCATTATTTAGTATTACCTCATCTACTCGAAGTTTTATAATTTTTCCTTTAAATATATTTTTGGTTGAAATTGTTTTTTCAATATATTTCAATTTATTTCATCCTTCCTATCTACTTTCTCTAAAGCTACCTTTCCCGAAGCAGCAGCACTTTGAAAAAATACCTTGTCTTGTAAATAATTTCTACCCATAGTAGATACCTTAATATCAAAAAATTCTAAAACTTTTTCTAATTCATCAATTCTTCTATACTCAATATTATGAATATCCGATAATTTATTATTTATTATTTGATTATTTATGATACTCATTTTCTCTTTGTCTTCTATTTCAGGTACACTAATGATTGTTTTTGTTTTAGAAATTTTTGTGAAAATAGTTATAGAATGATGACTAATCCCATAATGTCGGTTCCTTTTATCTGAAAAACTAATCCTGGGAATGGATATAGAACTTCCACCCAAAGTATTTACTGCATCTATTATGGTTCCCTGCTCTACTCCTGTAAAACCATATTCTGTTCCAGTACCAACTATACCAGGACCCATGGCTACGATAACTACATCCGCTTTTGCAATTTCCTTTGCTCCTATTAAAGCAGTATAGATGTTTATAGCTTCATAATCTCCACCAAAGGCATGCCCATAGGTTATAGTAGTATCTATTAGCTTTTTACTTTTTAAATTCCTTACAGCTTTACTTATTGAAATTGGTAAACTAGCTCCATCTGACATAATATATGTAATCCTAACATCTGGTTTATAATATTTTATAATAGCAGCTACTGGGGCTAACATACTATGTAAACTACAACTAATTACAGGCATTCCTTCTAAGCTATGAAATTTCTTTATATTATTATGATATGGGCCTCCCTGTTCTTCCATTGTCTGTACAGCTATTTGTAAAGGGGTATATCGTAGTTTCATAATATGACCTATTTTCTCACTTATCTGGTTATTGCCATATAGATTAGCAATAACAAAGTGATAACCGCCTGTTCCTAAACTTAACCTAATGGCTGTAGTGTTTAACAATACTTCATCATTCACCTTACACCTACCTGTAAAGCATATAAAGTTCATAGCTTTATATTTTTGATGTTCTATTATGACATAAATTTCTTGATATATAGAATCTTCATAAATAATATCTTGTACAATACCTTTTTCTCGATTTAACATATGTAACACCTCTTTATAGATATTAGATAAACTTTTTATTATCTATATTGTAGCACTTATTTTATTATTTATAATGTCATAAAAGAAAAATCCCTTGGATATCATAATATCCAAGGGATTTTTTTATTTACCTTAACTAAGCACCTGGGAATGAACCAATTCCACTAAAGAATATCCAAATTATAATAGCTGGAATAATCCATTTACATAGGAAGAACCAAACATTGAATAAACCAAATTTAATAGTTCCATCATTGGTAACTTCCTTAAGTGCATTTTCCTTACCCCAGAACCAACCAACAAATAGGGAAATAAACAATGCACCAAGAGGCATAGTGATATAGGTGGTTATCTTATCAAAGGTATCAAAAATATTGTTTCCTAAGATTTTAAAATCAGCCCATGCTCCCATAGATAAAGAAGCTGCAATACACATAATAAATAATATTACACTAGTAACACCAACAGCTTTTTTCCTGGTCATATTTTTCTCATCTATAAGATAAGATACGATAACCTCCAATAGTGATATTGAAGAAGTAAGGGCTGCTAATGCGATTAGCACAAAGAATAATAATCCAAATAATTTACCAATTACAGGTCCCATTGTAGCAAATATCGCAGGTACGGTTACAAATACTAAACCAGGTCCTGCACCAACTTCAAAACCAAAGGCTATAGTAGCAGGGAGTATTACTACACCTGCAAGTATTGCAACAAGGGTATCCATACCAGGTATAATAAAAGCATTGGATACAAGATTTTCCTTCTTGCTTAAATAACTAGAATAGGTGATCATACAGCCCATCCCTAAGCTTAGTGAGAAGAATGCCTGCCCCAAAGCAGCTAATGCGACTTCCCCACTTAATGCAGACCAATCCGGTTTAAACATAAATGCTAAGCCTTCTCCAGCTCCTGGTAATGTTACTGATCTAATACCTAATATTATTAAAAGTACAAAGAGTGCGGGCATCATAAATTTAGCTGCTTTTTCAATTCCTGCACCAATGCCACCGGCAACAATAACAATATTCAATATCATATAAAGTGCAGTCCAGAAAATTGGTGCAAATGAACCAGAAATTAGATTGCCAAATACTCCTCCTAGAGCTTCAGCGTCAGTTACTGCTAATTCACCAACAACAGTTTTAGCTATATAGGAAAGTGACCATCCACCAACAACTGGATAAAATCCCATAATCAAGAATGCTGAAAATACTCCCATTATACCAATAAAGGTAAATCTTTTATCCAATTTCCTAAAAGCTCCTGCTGCAGCTAAAGAAGTATTCCTACCTAAAGCAAATTCCATTAACATTAAACTAAAACCAATAAGAACTATACAAGCTAAATAAATAACTACGAAAGCTCCTCCTCCATGTGTACCTGCTAAATAAGGAAACTTCCATATGTTTCCAAGACCAACTGCTGAACCAGCAGCTGCAAATATAAAACCAATTCTTGATCTAAACTGGTCTCTTGAACCTGTTGTAGCTGGTTGTTGTTCCATAAATATACCCCCTTATTAAATAATTTTACTATAAATACAATATTCTTTAAATAATACACCTCCTAACAATATTATATAGTAATATTCAAAAATTTATAATTTTCTAAATTTTCAAATATTACTATATAATTCTATTCTACAAAATATTAAAATATCCTTTATTTATTTTTAATATTTTTAAAATGGTTAAAATATTAACCATTTTCATAGTTTGTAAAACTTTTTGTGGACATTATATTAAAAGTGATTTTTTAAAAAAATACCACATAAGTGGTATCATGTCAATATGTTTTTTAAATTTTTTGAAAATATAATAAATTTATCTACCTAATTTATCAATAAAGCTTAAAATTCGGTTGTTTTCAATAAGCTTTGTAATAGAAGATCTTTCTGCATATATATGTATAAAGATTAACAAAATTAATATTAAAACCTTAAAGGGATTTGTAAAATAAATTGTAGTAAAAAAGCCTAACACAAATCCTAAAGAGTTGGATCCTGCATCACCCATCATAGCAATTGCCTTAATATCCATAGGAAAATATACTAAAGCTATAATAGTAACCACCAATAATAAATAAATATATTGTTGATTATAAAAACCAAATAGAATAATTGTATACAATAGATAGAACTTTATTGCTCTTCCCGGACGTAAATCTAATAAATTAATTAAATTAGTAAAAGAAGCAATAATTAGAGCATTAAAAATCAATAATAAAATATTACTATTAAATGGTATAGAAACTAATAGAGAGACTATCCCACCCATAAGTGCCTTAAGACCTCCAGTAGTTAATTGCAATTGAAATAATTTACTTATATGACCTTTTAATCCTGTAGTATCCCTATTCCCTAATAAATCATCAATTATTCCTAAAAATGACATTAATGTAACTCCTAGAATAAATACAAAAGATATATTGTCCAATGGAAAAAATAAATATAAAACAGTTAAAGAAGAAATAAGTGCTATTGGAAAAAACATTCCCATTCCTAAAGGTATATACTGACCTTTATAATTTTTTTTTAGGAACTTAGTATTATATAACATACTATAGATCAAATTTCTAATTATATATGCTATAAGAGTTGTAATTATAATTAAAAAAGAGTAAAAAAACATATTATCTATCACCTCTTGACTAACCTTTTTAATAAAACAATAGAAATATGTGAAAATTGTTTAGCTCTATGTTTAAACCCTTTAATATCTCTGCCTGTTTCTGCGTGTTTCATATTAACAGGAACCTCTTTTATTTTATAACCTTTCTTTAAAATATCTATTGTCATATCCACTTCAACACCATATCCACCCGTTGGTAATAATATATCCTCTAATACTTTTCTATTGAATACTCTCTGACCGGATAGAGATGAAGATATAATTTTTTTTGTATATAAATATACCCCTCTTTTGGCAAGCTGCTTAACTAAACCAAATCCTCCCTTTTTTTTTGATGGAGGGAATTTAGCAATTGTTACATCGCAATCTCCTTCAGCAACTGGTTTAATTAATTTTTCAATTTCTAATGAACTTTCTTCTACATCAGCATCTAAGAAACCAATAATATTACCCTTAGCTTGTTTAATACCATGTCTTAATGCCCAACCCTTGCCCATATTTTTACCTAATCTACTTACAACAACTCCATACTCTCCTGCTTTTTTTGCAGTATGATCAGATGAGCCATCATCTATAACAATTATTTCATCAATACAATTACTATTAATTAAAGGTTTTATTGTATTCCCAATTCTTTTCTCCTCATTATAGGCAGGAATTAAAATACTTACAACTATCTCGTTCATTATCTAACCTCTCTTTTTATTGTGGTATTAGACGATCTGCGGAAGGTTTTACGCCAAAATTTCCATAATTTCCTTGAAGTACTTCTATAATTGAATATTGCCCCATCATGGTTTCTACATTGTCAATAGTAGATATTTTTTGTCTTCTATATATATCTATATATGAATACTTAACATTACTTTGCTCCACTCCCACTATAGGAATATTGTATTGTTTTATTGTTTTTATTATTGGGATATCTATTTTTTCAACCATTTCTCCAAGTTCTTCAATAGCACTTCCTCCTGCTATTATGAAACAATCAATATTATCCATATAGTTTCCTTTTAATTCTAACATTTCTTTTTCTCTTAAATATTGTAATATATCAATATCGTTTTCTATTATAGATATTATTATATATTCAGACAAAAAATCTATAAAATTGTCCTTGTTTACTACTATTTGTTTTTTATTAATAAAATAGTTATATACTTCTTCAAGCTTTTCTTCTTCCTCTAATAGAAACTCTTTCTTTATGTATGTGGTGGAAGATACCGAGCCTCCAGCTTTTAAAATTGTCGAATTGATACCATTATAAATATAGTCATCATTAGTTTCAATAATAGCTACTTTCATATCTTTTAATTTTCCTTCTATAAGTTTTGGAAAAACACTACTTGTAAAATCTTCATAATGCTTAATCTGTTTATTTTTTAGTTCAATTGTATTAAGTAACCCTTCATTATCTTCTCTTATCTCCCCAAATTTGTATTCCAATTCACTAATTAAAGTCTCTTGCTGATTCAAAAAAATTTCTTGACCATCAAACATAAAACCAATAAAAATTCCAATTCCTAATGCAAGAAAAACCGAAGCAAGTGATACTATTAGATACCTCATACTTAACATATTTCCCTCTCCTTAAAATTCAAATAATATTCTTAACCGCATCTGAAACAATTTCAAGAAATATTGTATAGTTGGCGAATACATAGCAATTATAAGTATTGGTAATAATGCAGATAATACTAAAGCGAATACATACTTTAATTTTACGCCTGTATGGTATAACTTATTTACTCCCTTCGCATCAATTAATTTTGAACCTATTTTTAATCTCACTAGAAAAGTACTAGCCATACCTTTTCTCCCTTTTTCGAGAAAGTCAATCATATTAGAATGACTACCTAGAGCTATTATTAAATCAGCACCTTTTTCATAAGCTATTAACATAGCAATATCTTCACTCGTTCCAGGAGCAGGAATTGTCAGAGCACTTAACCCTAAACTATTTATTCTTTCCATTCCCGGGGCAGTCCCATCAGTATACGCGTGCACTACTATTTCATCACATTTCTTTAACGCCTCATCACTAACACTGTCCATATCACCTACAATAATATTTGGTTTATAACCAAATTCTAATAATGCATCCGCACCACCATCTACACCTATTAGTACAGGTTTTTCCTCTTTTATATAAGATTGCAAGGTGCTTAAATCCTCTTTATAATTCTGACCCCTTACTACAACCACAACATACTTACCCTTTATTGTAGTTTTTATAGTAGGAATTGATATGCCATTTAGTATAATGTTTTTTTCTTTTTTTGCATAATCTAAGGTGTTCTCAATAAATTTATCCAATTCTATGGAAATATTATTTTTTGCTTCGTTTATTTTGTAATTAACAATTTCTTCTGTGAACCATTGTCCCTTACCTACCAATTGCCCATCTTTAAAAATCTCATTTTCTAATACTTCAATCTCTTCACTCTCTTTTATAAATTTAAAAAGATCCTCCTTTACATCATCTAATATTGGGATATTTGCATCAATTAATACTTTAGGTCCTAAATTAGGATATTTACCACTAATGGACTTGTCCATATTAATAACTAGTTTAGTTTTAGCACTAACTAGAGACTCAGCTGCAACTTCATCTATATCTTTATGTTTTATAATTGCTATCTCTCCAGGATTAATTCTCTTAGCTAGAGCTTTGGTCTTTTTATCTAACCTTACTATTCCTTTGATCACTTATAACCCTCCACTTTATTACATTGGGTATTTATTACCATTTTATTGTAATTAATATTTTATCACAAATAAACATTAATAAATAATTTTGCTAATGAGATACCAACAACAAAAAATAAGCCCATAAGGCTTTGCCCTATGAGGTTTTATTTTTCTTTTATTAGTTTATTTAGTTCTTCCATAAAAGTATTTATATCTTTAAACTGTCTATAAACCGATGCAAATCTCACATAAGCAACCTCATCTATTTTTTTTAATTCGTTAATTATAAGCTCACCTATAAAAGTACTGGTAATTTCTCTTTCCATAGTGTTAAATACTTTCTTTTCTATATATTCTACTAAATCTTCTATTTGACTAATTGATACTGGACGCTTCTCACAGGCTTTTAGAATGCCATTCATTATTTTATTTCTATTATAATGCTCTCTATTTCCATCTTTCTTGATTATCATCAAAGGCATATTTTCAATATTTTCATATGTAGTGAATCTCTTAAGGCATTTAATACATTCTCTTCTTCTGCGTATACCATCTTCTGTAGGTCTAGAATCTACTACTCTGCTTTCGATAGAATTACAAAATGGACACTTCACAAATTTTACCTCCTCTGAGTATATCTCGATACATTATACAATATCAGTATAAATTTGTCCATTTTCTAATAAAGAGGTCAGCTCCAACGAGTAAATTTTTTTATCTACCTATAAATCTAAAAAATTCCCTTAATTACTTTCAGAATATTCTGAAATAACTTTCATCCTATTATTGTTAAAAGTATATGCTTGATCTTTTAAATTGTTTT
>Ga0334900_1000393_pt1 | contig 65586 bp, 61 predicted proteins | sample GraSluR3_MG_2_FD_207231 | JGI IMG/M metagenome (GOLD analysis project Ga0334900, IMG submission 207231) | Sludge microbial communities from methane-producing bioreactor in Wageningen University, Netherlands - Granular Sludge_31_08-R3 | ecosystem: Engineered > Bioreactor > Anaerobic >... | reverse complement strand
CTCCAAAAATTACTGCAATTCCAGCTAATAAACTACCTGTCCATACAAATGTTCTTTCCATGATCTTAATTTGATTATTTGCACACTGACGCTTTGGCTTCAATCCCCGAAAAGCCTTACTTTTGCGCATCAAAGATACTTCTTTAATTTTTTCTTAAAGTAAAAATTCAAAGTCTTATGAAAACGTCCATCGAAATAAGTTATTATCCTTTGCTGGTCGAATATATCCCACCGATAAAAGATTTTATCCGCCGGTTGAATGAGGTTTCAGGGCTGGTTGTAAAAACCAACGGGATGAGCACCCAGGTTTTTGGAGAATACGACCTTGTTATGCAAACACTTACGACTGAGATTAAGCAATCTTTTGAGTTGCCTTACAGTGTTTTTATACTCAAAATTATCAATGCTGATTTGAATCATATTGATGGAAGCCGCTAGTTTTTTTGAGCTTTTCCTGGAGAATCTTCTTCAAACTACCTGGCTCGAAGCTGTGGCTGTCATTTTTGGGCTTTTGAGTGTTTGGTACAGCAAAAAGGTGAACATACTGGTTTTCCCGACGGGGATTGTCAGTGTGTTGATTTATATGTACATCACTTTTTTTGCAGGGCTCTATGCGGATATGTTTATCAACCTGGTGTATTTTGTGATGAGCGTTTATGGCTGGTATTATTGGACGCACCCGAAATCCGGAAAATCAGAACGACCCGTTACATTTGCCAGTCGTAATCAAAATCTGGCAGGCTTATTGGCCACAATCCTTGCATTTGTTTTGATGCGTTTTGTTCTAATTCATTACACCGATAGCAATGTGCCAACGATTGATGCGTTAACAACAGCGATTTTTATTGTTGGCATGTGGCTGATGGCCGTGAAAAAGGTTGAAAACTGGCTTTATTGGATTGTTGGCGACCTGATCTCTATTCCGCTTTATTTCTATAAAGGACTGGTGTTCACCAGTTTTCAGTTTTTTGTTTTTCTGATTATTGCAGTGGCGGGATATCTGACCTGGAAAAAACAAGCATGTAATGACAGTTAAAATTGCTATCACCGGCCCTGAATCGACCGGAAAATCCTGGCTGGCCGAAAAGCTTGCCAACCACTACCATACACAATGGGTTCCGGAATTTGCCCGTGAATACCTGCATGAAAAGCCTGAATATGGCGCAGCAGATATTGTGAAGATTGCCAAAGGGCAGCTGCAACTTCAACAGCGATCATTGGAAAATAATCCAACTATTCTGTTTGCTGATACAGAGATGTTGGTTTGCAAAATCTGGCTTGAGTTTGTTTTTGGTATGCAGGACGATTTTATAGAGAATGCCTTTAAAAATCAGCATTACGATTTGTATTTATTGTGCGATATTGACCTGGAATGGGAACCTGATCCATTACGTGAACATCCCGATCAAAGAAAGATTTTGTTTGAGCTATACAAAAGCTATCTCGAAAAAATGCAACTTCCTTATCAGATTGTGTCAGGAAAAGGCAGGCAAAGATTGGGAAAGGCTGTTACCTTTGTGGATCAATTGATGAAATCGTGATAAGCTCAAAGAAGCATATTTTGTTTTTGGCCCGTTGGTATCCGCATCGATACGACCCGATGTTTGGCTTGTTTATCCAGCGTCATGCGGAGGCAGTTGCACTTTATAATAAGCTAACTGTCGTTTATGCACAGGAAGATCCAATGGCAGAAAAATGTTATGAAATCTGCCAAACAAGCGATGGAAACCATAGAGAGATCATTGTTTATTACAAGAAAAAAAATGGAATTCCTTTGCTTTCCAAACTGATTAATCAATGGCGATTTTTCAGAGCAAATCTCACTGCCGTGAAGCTTGCCGAAAAAGAACAGAAATTCAATCTGATTCATGTGCATATTCTTACACGCCTGGGATTATTGGGATGGTTTTTGGCTTTTCGTCGCAAAATTCCTTATCTCATTACTGAACATTGGTCGAGGTATTTACTTGTAAATAAGGAATTTAAAGGATTTTTCAGAAAATGGGTAAGTCGGTTTGTTGCGAAACATGCCGCCATGATTACTACGGTTACCAACGATTTGATGCTTGCCATGCAGAGCTATCAACTGAATAATCAATATTATGCAGTTTTGCCAAATGTGGTTGATATGGAGCTTTTTCAACCCTTGGCCAAACCGCAACACACAACCGTCAATTTTGTGCACGTCAGCTGTTTTGAAGATAAATCGAAGAATATTAGTGGTTTGTTGCGTGCCATTAGCAAGTTATCAAATGCTGAACTTGATTTCAGCTTTACCCTGATTGGTGACGGGATGGATTTCGATTGGCTGAAATCTTACGCCAATGAATTGAAAATCAGCGACAAAATTAATTTTACAGGTCTTTTGCAGGGGACTAAACTGGCTGAAAAGTTAGCACAATCGGATGTGTTAGTGCTTTTTAGTAATTATGAAAATATGCCTGTGGTTATTTTGGAAGCCCTGGCATGTGGCATTCCGGTTGTTGCAACACGGGTAGGAGGGATACCGGAAATGATTGATAAGTCGAACGGTATGCTTGTTGATGCCGGTGATGAGTCAGGATTAGCAGATGCTTTGATTAGCATGTCAAAAACGTATCAAAATTACGATGCGGCAGCATTGCGTGGAATGGTTGCAGCTCAATACAGTATGAAAGCTGTTGGCCGACAGCTTGACAAATGGTATGACGAAATTTTACTAAGGTTCTCTGAACGTTAGCATTGGAATCCCAAGTTCGAAAAAGGCATCCTTGCCAATTTTGTCTTTAAAGATATAATCCAACAAACCCCGCCGGTTGGCAATAAAAGAGGCCAAACTAATTTGATGTTGTTCGCAAAACAGTGCAATCGCATCTTTTGGCATGGTCGATTTGATCAGATGAAACCTGATCATCTGGCGTGCTTTTTCATTCTTAAAGGCCAGCCTGAGTTCCTCCATGAGTAAATCAGGTTTTTCGTCATCATCATCCGTAATCAGATGCACCACATGAATTACAGGTTTGTATTGTTCAAGTAAATTAAATATCCGGTTGATGGTACTTACTTCGAACCGGCCAAAATTGGTAGCATAAAGCACTTCATTGCTCTTTGTCCATTGATAGCCTTCAGGAACAGAAAGCAATGGCACATGCACTTTCGTCATGATGCTTTTGGCCATGCTGCCTTCCAGAAATCGTTTTTTGCCTTTACCACGGGTCCCCATCAATACCAGATCGGGTTTGTGTTCTTCGGTGAGGTTCACCAGTTCAATCTCAGGATCGCCCCCTTTTAAAACTGCCGAAACCCGGATGTTGGTTAATCCGGCTTCTGAAATTTTATGCTCCAGATTTTCCATCTTTTCCTGCATAAATTTTGAAGCTTGCTCTTCCATTTCGGCCAGTAATTCTCTGTTAAAAAAAGTATCGGAATCGAGGCCGCCCGGGAAACTGCTGTCGCCCATCAGAATTTGATCCATATAGGCGTGAAAAAGGATGATTTCTCCGCCTGGTTCCTTTAAAAGGTCGAGTGCATACGGAAAAAGCATCTCATTCTCTTCGCTAAAATCAGTGGAAAGTATTATTCTCATTTTGGTTCAACTTTATCTGTTTGATCCTATTGTTTATGGTGACGTAAAGATACAAAAAATCAAATCGTTTAGGAAAATTTTCAACCCAAAATTGACTAAAAACCAAACCAAATCCCCAAAATTCCGGCCATAGCCCCAACGGCAATGTTGATGAATTTAGCCGCTAGAAAACCTTTGCCCGATTCGGCCAGCAATGGCAGCGATCCATGACCATCCTGTACTATGGAACTGGCCAAAAGAATGCTTAACGGCAGGGCTCCCTGCGCAAAAAGTATGACAAAAACATAATGTGGTCCCGATTCAGGTATAACGCCAATAAGTAAGGCAATCAAAAGCACGAGATACAGATTTGAAGAAATCCAGTTTTGGAGGTTAATGTACTGATTCACAAAATAAATACCTACTATCACACCAAAAGTCCAAAGGAAAATTTTAATGAAGTGTTTTTTGATGATGTGCTGCCACAAATGTTCCTGCAAGAAATGTTCTTTCGCAGTTAATACAATAAATAGAATGGCACTTAGCAAAAGTATCATCGAAATCCTGATCCAGTCTGCCTCACCACCGTGATCATGGCTGTGATCATGGGTGTGTAGGGTACTTTCAGCAGCACCCATCAGGGTGTTTAGATGATGACTTCCATCCACAAAGCCAGATAATAAACTGATCAGGATAGCAAATACACCGGCGATAAGCAATGCTCTGGTGAAGCTGATCTGACGCAGGTTTTCGATGATCAAAGCCGGATGATAGCGGTTGCAGGATTCATTTTGATGATGAAGCGGGAGCACGGCTTCCTTCCTGAGTCCGATAAATTTATTCTTCACAAAAAAATGAGTTAACACACCGGCTATCAACGCAATGGCAAATAAGATCACAGTGAGTTTCAGGGCTGTGGCAGGAATGGTCGAAAACATTAAAAAGGCTTCATCTCCGGATGTGGCAATTAGCGTTGCTACCAGAGCAGGAAACATCACCACGCGATGCACGTATAAGGAAACCATGGTGTATGATCCAAGACAACCCGGAATAATTCCCATCATTGCGCCTAAAACAATCTGCGTGAATGGTGATTTTTCGAGTTTCTGTGACCACATCCCGCGAGTTTGAACATTAATGTACTCAATCACCATCATCATACCCATCACAAAAGTGGTGATGATTAAAGTTTGTTGCAGAATCAGCGTTATCATTTAGGATGGACTTTGTCAGGACAATTTTCGAGCAAAGATGGTAAATTTCGCAATGCTTAATAGCATTTTACCGGATATAGCTTACAAAATTTTTATGGAAGCTAATTTATATCTGATCTAAATAGAGAAAATTGTGCTTAAAAAAATGGTACTCATTGTTCGATCAAACAGAATTAGCTGTAATTTTGGTATTTAATTACTTATTTAATAATGTCGAAAATAGTAACGCTAACCGAAGCAGCCTCAATAGCTTTGCATGGTATGATCATTGTTGCCAAAGCTGACAAGATGGCTAATGTAATTCATATAGCTGAGCTTACAGGAAGTTCGAAACATCATGTTGCCAAGATTTTTCAACGCCTGGTGAAAGATAATTTTCTGGAATCGCATAGAGGGCCAACAGGTGGTTTTACCTTGAAAAAAAGCCCTAAAGACATTAGTTTGCTTGAAATTTATGAGTCGATAGAAGGTAAGATAGAAGTAACGACTTGCCCGCTCGACAAACATATTTGCCCTTTTGATAAGTGCATCATGGATAATGTGACACGAAAAATGACTGTTGATTTCCGCGATCACCTCAAATCTCATACACTCCTGGATTACCTTTAACCTTTCTATTTAGCTCATATTCAATCATTGATGAATTGTTTATAAAGAAATAGGTAAATAAATACTGAATTTCTTGTTTAATTCAGAAATTGTATGGATTTTTGCATTGTGAAAATAATAACAATGTGATGAATAAAAACTTAGGAATTTCGTCTTTTTATAGGATGAATACTGATTTATTGTTTTCTGATTATCAAATAAATTTGAATTTTGAAATCAATACTTTGGGGATTTAATCAGCAAAGTAGCGACAAAAATTATCAAAAAAATTAATATATACCTTGTTAACTCAAAACCGAAGAAATTATGGAAATGTTTTGTTTTCAATGCCAGGAGGCAGCAAAAGGAGTTGGATGTGAAAAAGTAGGGGTTTGTGGAAAATCTCCAGAAGTGGCAATCATACAGGATATGCTTGTTTTTGCTGCAAAAGGCGTTTCTGTTTATGCAGAAAAACTTGTTTCTTTGGGACAAAAAAGTAAAGAGGCTGAAGTGTTTGTTTGGGATGCGCTTTTTACTACCATCACCAATGCCAACTTTGATTATGAAGCCATCAAGGCTAAAGTACTGAATGGTTTCGAGCTACGCAATCTGTTGCAGAAAAAATTAAAGGATCTGGGTGTTGATCTGTCTGATATCAAGCAGGAAAGTGCCTTGTGGATTCCACAGTATGATACTGAAATCGATCAAAAGGCACTCACAGTAGGTGTTTTGGCAACCGAGAATGAGGATGTATGCTCTTTGCGCGAATTGGTAATTTACGGACTTAAGGGCATGGCTGCCTATGGGATGCATGCGCTTCATCTGGGTTTCGTGGACGATGATATTATCAACTTCACCTATAAAGCACTTACCGCTGTGCAGGATGATACCCTATCTGCGGATGAGCTCACAAAACTGGTATTGGAAACTGGCAGCTACGGCGTAAAGGTAATGGCATTGCTGGATAAGGCACATAACGAAACTTATGGAAGTCCCGAAATGACAAAAGTGAAACTCGGTGTTGGCACTCGTCCGGGAATTTTAATTTCTGGTCACGACTTGAAAGACCTTGAGCAATTACTCAAACAATCCAGGGATAGTGGCATTGATATTTATACGCATAGCGAAATGCTGCCTGCACATTATTATCCTAAGTTAAAGAAATACAAGCATTTGTATGGTAATTATGGTAATGCCTGGTGGAAACAAAAGGAAGAGTTTGAAACCTTTAACGGCCCAATTTTGTTTACTACAAACTGTATTGTGCCACCAAGTAAGTCAGCTTCTTATGCTGATCGTGTTTATACAACTGGTTCTTCAGGCTTTACTGGCTTTCCACATATCGAAGCTGATCCTGAAACAGGCAAAAAGGATTTTACCACAATCATCGAACATGCCAAAAGATGTAAGACTCCCATAGCCATCGAAGAAGGTGAAATTATTGGTGGTTTTGCACACAATCAGGTGATTCAACTGGCAGATAAAGTGGTTGATGCCGTAAAATCCGGTGCGATCAAAAAGTTTTTTGTCATGGGCGGATGCGATGGCCGGATGAACAGCCGTAAATATTATACCGATTTTGCTGAAGCACTGCCAAAGGATACTGTTATCCTCACAGCCGGATGTGCCAAATACAGGTATAACAAACTACCATTGGGAGATATTGGAGGAATTCCGAGGGTTTTGGATGCCGGTCAATGTAACGATTCGTATTCTTTGGCCATTATCGCACTCAAACTGAAAGAAGTTTTTGAATTGGAAGATATCAACGATTTGCCCATTGCTTACAACATTGCCTGGTACGAGCAAAAAGCTGTGATCGTTTTGTTGGCATTGCTTTCTCTTGGTGTGAAAAACATTCATCTGGGACCCAGCTTGCCTGCCTTTTTATCACCAAATGTGGCCAATGTGTTAGTGCAGAATTTTGGAATAAGTCCGATTGCCACAGTAGAAGAAGATATGATGCATTTTATGGCATAATTGCTATTCATAAATCACAGGGCACTTGTCATACTGGCAAGTGCTCTTTTAAATACCTTATATTATGGAATTATCAGAAAAATTTAGTTTTCAAGGCGAGATTGATGTAGCAGCAGGGGCTGTTGTTAGCAAACAGATTATCAAAAACGAAAAGGGAAATGTTACTTTGTTTGCCTTTGACAAGGGCGAAGGTTTATCAGAACATACAGCTCCGTTTGATGCCCTGGTCATGATTATTGAAGGCGAAGCCGAGATTATCATTGGAGGCACAAGTCATCAGCTAAAGGCGAATGAAAACATCATTATGCCCGCCAATGTGCCACATGCACTAAAAGCAGTTCAGGCATTCAAAATGGTATTAGTAATGATTAAAGCCTGATATTCTTTAATTTGATAGACTTTCTGCTTATAATCAGCTAATTTTGTTTGCAAATCGAAATCGTAATGAAAAATGCATCTAGAAAGTTTGCCTTAGCCCTAAGTGGTGGTGGTGCAAGAGGGATATTTCATGCCGGCTTTTTGCAGGCTTTGGATGAATCAGGACTGAAACCTGCTGCAATTTCAGGAGCCAGTATGGGTGCCATTGTTGGGGCATTTTATGCTGCTGGCGTGAGCCCAAGCAAAATGCTAAAGGCCATTAAAACACCGGACATCATGCACATTCACAGCTGGATAGGTTTTAAAGGTGGTTTGGGCTCGATGAAAGTGCTTCGTGAGCAACTGAATAAGTTTATTCGACACGAAAGTTTTGATGCATTAAAAATTCCGCTTACGATTTCTGTAAGTAATCTGAATACGGGAAAAAATGAATTGCTTAATTCTGGAAATCTGATTGATGCCGTGGTAGCTTCAGCCTCAATCCCAATTGTGTTTATGCCCGTAAAAATTGACTCAAATTATTACCTTGATGGTGGCCTTACCGTCAATCTGCCAGCCTCTTGTTTGAAGGCCGAAAATACTGTTGTGGTTGGATTGGACTGTAATTATTTCAAAGAGGTTGATACAAATTTCACTTCCTTTATGCCTGTTGTGGAACGCTGTTTGCATATTGCCGTACACAACACCTTGCGTGATCAATTGGACAGCTGTGATATATATGTTAGTTCTCCCGAAATGGAAGATTTTGGCACTTTCGATTTTGATCAGGCCAACAAAATATTCGAGATTGGTTATCAAGCCGCTGACCAGTATATTCCCAAAATTAAAGATGCCATCCTTTGATCATGCCCTGATAAGTCTTTTCCATTGTATTCATATTCTAAATAATATCCATAACAATCTGTTTAACAAATAAATATATTTAGAATGAAATTATACAAGAAAACAGGTAAATAAATACTTAAATAAGTCTTAATTTTGTCGAAAATTTAATTTATGAAGCTGATAAATCCAACTGAGAATCTTTACCAGATAACTGAACGCTATCCTCAAACCATTGAGGTATTCGTGAAGAATGGCTTCCAGCAAATGGCTGACAAGCAAAAACGTGAAACTCTGGGCAAATCTTTGCGTCTGGATATAGCCCTAACGATGAAAGGCATCGATTTGCAGGTTTTTATAAGCTTATTGGAAGAGGCTGTGCTGAAAGCTAATTCTCAAGTTCATCATCTGGTAAATAAACCAATTAGCCTAAAAGGTTTATTGCCTTGTCCGGTAAGGTTACCTCTGCAGGAAGCACTGAATACATTTCTGGAAAAAGAAGTTCAAAAGCAGGAAGTGAATGCCGAATTAAAAGCTGCCTCAATGGGCCTCGACTGGTTAAAGGATGACATTGGCAATGCTGCATCAGTTCAGGATTTGGATGATATTTATATCTCAGCGGGTTTCGATTTGTTTTTTGAGGATGACTATTTTGGTCGTTTTATTAAAACTGGCGACCTTGCAGATCCTTTACCCTGGAAGGAGGTGAATACAGATTTTAATAATGAATTGCTTCAGCTTAAAGATCCTGATTCGCGCTATGGGATTATTGCGGTAGTTCCGGCAATTTTTCTTGTGAATCAGCATGAGCTCAACGGCCGAAATGTGCCTCAAAGCTGGAGCGATCTTTTAAGCGATGAATGGATGAACAGCATTAGCCTGCCTGTTTCCGATTTTGATCTTTTTAATGCTATTTTACTTACTGTCAGGAATATATATGGCATGGAAGGCGTTGCTGCTTTAGGACGTAATATGCAACAAAGTCTTCATCCGGCACAAATGATCAAATCGGATCGCACGAAAACACAAAAACCTGCTGTTACGATCATGCCTTATTTCTTTACAAAGATGGCTAAGGCAGGCGGACCGATGATGGCTGTCTGGCCGAATGACGGGGCCATTATCAGCCCGATTTTTGCTGTTGGCAAAGTGAGCAAAAAAGCTGAATTAGCACAGCTCGCGGATTTTCTTGGCGGAGAACAACTGGCTTCAATCCTCTCGCATCAGGGCTTGTTTCCCAGCCTTCATCCGAAAATTGATAACGCAATTCCAAGGGAGAACAAATTTATGTGGCTGGGCTGGGATTACATCAATTCGCATAATCTGAATCAGGAATTTGAAGCCTGTACTCAGGTTTTTGAGGATGCGTTTCAATTAAAAAAATCACTGGTATGAATTTGGTAACTATTTCCGGGCCACCTTCTTCGGGGAAGACAGCTGTTATTTTGAAAGCCGCTGAAAATCTGAAAAAACGCGGATTGAAAGTTGGTGCTGTTAAATTCGACTGTTTACACACGGATGACGATCTGGCCTATGAAAAAGCCGGTATTCCGGTAAAGAAAGGACTCTCAGGATCCTTATGTCCTGATCATTATTTTGTTTCCAATATCGAGGCTGTGGCAGCCTGGGGAATGGAAGAAGGTTTTGATTTGCTGGTTTCCGAAAGTGCCGGTTTGTGCAATCGCTGTTCACCTTATATCAAGGAGATCAAAGCGGTGTGTGTGATTGATAATCTGAGTGGAATAAACACACCTCGCAAAATTGGTCCGATGTTACGAATGGCTGATATTGTGGTGATTACAAAAGGTGATATTGTTTCTCAGGCCGAGCGTGAGGTGTTTGCGGCAGGCGTTTATGCGGTTAATCCGGGTGCTGTTATCATGCATGTGAACGGACTTACCGGACAAGGAGCCTACGAATTGAGCACCTTACTTTTTGATGAGCACACGAAACTGGATACACTCAAAGGAAAGAAGTTACGCTTTTCGATGCCTTCGGCCTTGTGCAGTTATTGCCTGGGCGAAACCAGAATTGGCGAATCTTATCAGATGGGCAATGTGCGTAAGATGGACATCAAAAATAATTAGACGATGACGCAAAGAGAAATATTACAACAAAGTCCTCAGGCACTTATCGAAAAATATCCTTTTCTGTCTGCTTTTTTTGAAGGACAGCACTGGATGTCAAAACTCAATCCGGAACAATCTTTGGCCGATCTTTTTGCCCTGATTGATGATGAACATGCTGAGGATCACGCTTTTGATGTACAGGATTTTATCATTCAGCTGATGGATTTTATTGCCGAAATGAAAGTTTTCATAGGCAACGAAACCTTTCAGGTACATCAACTCAGTATATTGCCAGGAACCAACAAATCGGGTGAGCCTGAAGGTTTTGAAAAACTTGTATTTGAACCCCGTACAATCACCAGCATTGTTGGGCCTACAGGTTCGGGCAAGAGTCGTTTGCTGGCCGACATTGAATGGGTGGCTCAGGGCGATACACCAACACAACGCAGAATATTGATCAATGAAGAACTGCCGGATTATGCCTGGCGTTTTTCAGGGAATAGAAAATTGGTTGCACAGCTTTCGCAGAACATGAATTTTGTGATGGATCTTACCGTACGAGAATTTCTGGAATTACATGCCAAAAGCCGAATGGTGACCGATTCCGGCGATTTAATCAAGCGGATTATCAGTGCTGCCAACGAACTGGCAGGCGAAAAATTTAGTCCGGACACGGCCATCACGGCATTGAGTGGCGGACAATCGCGGGCATTGATGATAGCAGATACAGCTCTGTTAAGCCAATCGCCGGTTGTGCTTATTGATGAAATCGAGAACGCCGGGATCGATCGCAAGAAAGCACTGGAAATTCTCACCGGAGAAGATAAAATCGTGCTGATGGCTACACACGATCCGCTTTTGGCTCTGATGGCCGATCAGCGCATTGTAATCAAAAATGGCGGGATTCATCGGGTTATTAAAACCTCTGCCGAGGAGCGGACATTATTGTCAGAACTCGAACAGGCCGACCTCAAACAACAACAAATGCGCACAGCACTCCGAAGCGGTGCCGTGTTGCAACGGGATATGTATTTATAAGAAAAACTAAATATGTGAAACAATGATGCATGACGGATGCTCGGGCAGCTTTCAAAATGGAAAAATGGTTGCCGACAAAGTACGACAGATGGGTTTTGATCAACAACCCATGCCTATGGCTTTTCAGCTGAGTTGCGAGAATTGCGGGGGTGATTTTGAAATGAATTTTTTTGAAACACATTGCCCGCACTGTGATATGGTGTATGCCGTAACGCCTTGCCATGCCTTTGATCCGGAAAATGTGATGGCGGCAGGGATTGGATATTAACACAAAATAAACTGTATATTATGTCAGAATTTATTTCCAATACTGAAAAAAGATTACAGGATCTGTTGGCATTTTCGCTGGGAATGATGAATGGTGAGCCGGGCAGGGAATTGATGGAGAAGTATGCAGAAGCCTTAAATTCACTCACACCACACGATATGCTAAGGCTCGAAGACCGTCAGATGCAGTTGGGCATCACAGCGGCTACCATCAAAAAAGATATAGATAAAGTGGTGAATACTTTTTTTAAACAATTGAGTAAGTACCCCTGGAAACGACCTGAAAATGGCAGTTTTTTATACTATCTGATGCTCGAGAATGAGGCTTTTGGCTTTAAGCTGAATCAGATCAAAAAAGTGCTGAAATCATACAGCAAAAGAGAAGCCAGTGATTTTGAAGATTTACGGGCCGAGTTGCTTCCCCGTTTTGAAGAACTGACCGGCTTTGATTGGCATTATGTGAAAAAGGAAAACATCCTGTTTCCATTTCTGGAGAAAGCATGGGTAGCGTACCGTCCATTAAAGGTAATGTGGTCATTGCATGATGATGCCCGCAAAATGCTGAAAGATCTGATTAGCCTGCTCAAAGACAATCAGATCGGATGGGAGGAGATTAACCCCAAAATCGGTAAGTATTTCTTCATGGCATTCGGCATCATTCAAAAAGAAGAACTGGTTATTTATCCTGTTGCTGCCGAAACGATTACTGATGAAGAATGGCAAGAGATGCACCAGCAAAGTTTTGAATATCCGTTCCCTTTTATTGAGGCTCCCATGAAGCCAGCTTCTGAAAATGTAAACCTGTTTCAGGAAACTGCCAGGGATTCTGAAAAGAATGGTAATGGATTATTCCAAACGGAAACCGGAACCTTGAATGCAGAGCAACTGGAACTGATTCTGAACAGCTTTCCGGCTGATATAACCTTTGTGGATGAAATGGATAAAGTGCGCTATTTCTCACGACCGGATGATCGCTTTTTTCCGCGTTCGCCAGCAATCATTGGCCGTGATGTCAGAAACTGCCATCCACCCGAAAGTGTTCACATTGTTGAGCAAATTATTGAAGGTTTTCGTTCTGGAGCCCGCTCTGAGGCTAAGTTTTGGATTAATTTAAAAGGCCGGTTTATTCTGATACAGTATTTTGCTTTGCGCAACAGTAAAGGCGAATACAAGGGCGTTCTGGAAATGAGTATGGATGCATCAGAGATAAGAGATTTACAGGGTGAACAACGTTTATTGGACTGGGAATAAGGGAATACGAGTACGAGCACGGGAAGCCTGATGAAGAAATGGAAATGGATACATAAGTGGTTTTCACTGGTTTTAGGTGTTTTTGTAATCCTGTGGGCTGTTTCAGGAATTATTCTCAATCACCGTAATCTGGTAAGCGGAATCAATGTCAATCGAAATAGCTTGCCTGAGGTTTATCACTATAAAAACTGGAACAATGCTGCCGTTAGGGGAGCTTTGCAGCTGGGAGGTGATAGTTTGTTGCTTTATGGTAATGTGGGTGTTTGGTTGACAGATACCGCTTTTTCTGATTATAAAGCTTATTGGGATGGGTTTCCCAAGGGCGTTGATAACCGCAAAATCAACAAGCTTTTCCGAAGTAAGTCAGGGCAGGTATATGCAGCTACGCAATCTGGTTTGTATCAGCTTGATCAAAACTCAGCCCGATGGTCGATGATCCCAATCGATCTGCATGATTCACGTTTTCTGGATATTACACAAAGAGCGCATAAACTCGTCTTTTTAACCCGATCAGAGCTTATCCTTGCTGATGATGTGGTTAGTCCTGAATCATTCAGCCGTTTTGAGCTTCCAAGAGCTTTGAATGATGATGGAAAAGTTGGATTGTTCAAAACACTTTGGGTGTTGCACAGTGGTGAAATATATGGTCAGTTTGGTATTTTACTTGTTGATTTACTGGCTCTTATTTTGATTTTTTTGGTTGTAAGCGGATACATTTATTTCTTTTATCCCAAATGGATCAGGAACAGAAAACACAAGGCCAAATCGGTAAAAACCCAGCTTAGTCAGTTGAAATTCAATCAAAAATGGCATAATAAGCTGGGCATCTGGGTGGTCGCATTTTTGCTGTTGAATACTTTCACCGGTATGTTTCTGAGGCCGCCACTGCTTATTGCAATTGCTGAATCGCGTGTTGCAAAAATTCCATTTTCAACACTCAGTAGCCCCAATCCCTGGCACGATAAGCTTCGCATGATTCATTGGGACGATAAAGCTCAGTATTGGCTGGTTGGTACTAATGATGGGATTTTCAAAGCTGATGCGAATTTTCAACAAGCTTTACAAGCTTTTGATAGCACTCCGCCACTTTCGGTGATGGGTATCAACGTTTTTGAACCGGTTGCCGAAGGGATGTACGCTGTGGGCTCTTTTAACGGTTTGTTTCTGTGGCAAGCTGATCAGCATTATGTGCGGGATATGATTACAGGGGAAATACCTAAAAGGGAAACCAATGCAGGTTCACCTTTAGGAAAACATATGATTTCGGGAATGATAAAGCTGGAGAACGATCTGCTGATTTATGATTATGACAAGGGCCTGCTTGGAAACAAAATTGAAATGCCTGCTTCGATTGCCGATGAGCCCATGCCTTTGTGGAATTTGGCTTTGGAGGTTCATACTGCGCGAATTTTTCAGGCTTTGATCGGGGATTTCTATATCCTGATTATTCCACTTTTTGGATTGGCATTGCTGCTGATATTATGGTCGGGGATGATGCGCTGGCTGAAAAAGAAGAAGTTTATCTTTAAATAATTTGAATTGATTCTAAATTAAGTTTCGGCTATCGATTTTTATTGTTTGATATATGGGCTTTACCTAAATTTGTAGAAGTATTAGAATTTAAATACTCGAATACTTGAATTAACTGAACCAATTGTTAAGACCATGAACCCATTATTGAAACGATTAATCCCTCCGCCCGAATGGCAACTCGCAGTTATCCTGATGCTGGGTGCGCTGGCAGGTTTAAGTCTTTATGCGTTTTATTCGAGTAAAGCCTATTCATACCTTTCGGATGCACCCGAAACCTGCGTAAATTGTCATATCATGGCACCTCAGTATGCTACCTGGCAGCACAGCTCGCACCGCGAAGTAGCGAGCTGCAACGATTGCCATGTGCCGCATGATAATATTTTCAGAACCTATTATTTCAAAGCTATGGATGGTGCGCGACATGCTACCATGTTTACGCTTCGGCTTGAACCACAAAATATTTTTATCAAAGAAGCCGGCATTGGTGTGGTGCAGGAAAATTGCATCCGCTGTCACAGCCAGTTAATAACTGACGAAAAGCTGATGGTACAAACGGAAGTGTTTCATAATAAGTTCGAAGACAGACTTTGCTGGGAGTGTCACCGGGAAGTGCCGCATGGTCGGGTTAAAAGCTTATCCAGCACGCCATATGCCCGGGTTCCGATGTTGCCTTCACCTGTGCCAGCCTGGCTAAAAGAGATGTTGAACAAAGAATAAAAACCAAAAACCTGATATCATGAATACACTACAAAAGAGAAAACCCTGGGTAAACTGGACTTTATTTGTCGTTACCCTGGTTGTTGTATTTTTCCTTGGATTGCTTGTTTCTACCATCACCGAGCGCAGGGCAGAAGCTATTTTTGCCTATAAGCCTAAAGTGAAGCTCAACAGGTTTGAACCTCGTAATGAAATCTGGGGCAAGAACTTTCCAAAAGAATACGAAACCTATCGCAAAACGCAGGAAACTGATTTCAGAACGCCACACGGAGGCAACGCCATGCGCGATATGCTCGAAGAAGGCCCTGAGCTGGTTGTGCTGTGGGCGGGTTATGGATTTTCGAAAGAATATAATCAGGGAAGAGGCCATTCCCATGCAGTTGAAGATATTCATAATATTTTGAGAACGGGTGGCCCATTGGCTCCTGATGAAGGCCCAATGCCCAGTACCTGCTGGACATGTAAGAGTCCGGATGTGCCCCGAATGATGAATCAGTTGGGAGGTCCGGCTGAGTTTTACAGAGGAAAATGGGCGTTGCTCGGAGAAGAGATCACCAATTCTATTGGATGTGCGGATTGCCATAATCCCGAAACGATGGATCTGGCCATTTCGCGACCCGCCTTGATTGAGGCCTTTGAGGCTCAGGGCAAGGATATTACAAAGGCCACTCACCAGGAAATGCGCTCGCTTGTTTGTGCACAATGTCATGTGGAATATTATTTCAATAATGAAAATGAAGTAGAGCGGCCTAATTACCTCACTTTTCCCTGGGTAAATGGTTATGAGCCGGAAGATATGCTTAAGTATTATGATGAGATGGGATTTTCTGACTGGACACATGCAATCAGCAAAGCCCCCATGCTAAAGGCTCAACATCCTGATTATGAAGTTTACACAACAGGAATCCATGCCGAACGTGGTGTTTCATGTGCTGATTGTCATATGCCTTATGTGAGCGAAGGTGGTTTGAAGTTTTCGAATCATCATGTTACTTCACCTCTTAAGTATATTTCGCAGGCTTGCCAAACCTGTCACCGCGAAAGTGAAGAAACCCTGATGAAGAACGTTTACGATCGTCAGGAAAGAGTGGCCGAAATGCGCAAAAAAGCTGAAGAACTGTTGGTAAGAGCACATGTGGAAGCGGGATTAGCCTGGGATAATGGTGCTGTTGATTCGGAAATGAAAGATATTCTATATGATATTCGTGTGGGACAGTGGTATTGGGATTATGTAGCAGCTTCGCATGGTGGATCATTCCATTCACCGGTTGAGAGTGCACGTATTCTTGGTAAATCAATTGATAAGGCACAGGATGCCCGTATCAAACTGGCAAGATTGCTGGCTGCCAAAGGAGTGAATCGCGAGGTGGCTTATCCTGATATTTCCACCAAAGCTAAAGCTCAGGAATACATTGGATTGCCAATGGACAAACTGAAAGCCGAAAAAGAGCTGTTCCTGAAAGAAGTTGTTCCTGTTTGGAAACAAAAAGCTGCCGAAAGAGAAGCAGCTTATGATGTGGTGCTGAATGAATGATTTTAAAGTCGGGTTGTTTTGGATAATCCCGGATTTCTTATGAGATCCGGGATTTATTTTAAAGCATTGAAACTAAAAGTAGGGTGTAAAATGGATGGCCTTTAACCAAATTGGTTAGTTGGGTAGTGCTGGCCTATCATCACTTAAATGATCAGGAAAATATCCGCCAACCAATGTAAAATAGTGTGAAAATCGCTAAAAATGCAATGCCGATCACTGACCAGATTTTAAGGTATCTTGCTGGCTGAAATTGCTTTGGAATGGTCTGATTTGTAATCACACGATAATTGAGATAGGCCAGCACCGGAGCAGTGATGAAAGACAAGGTAGTAGCCAGATCAACCAGCACACGCATACTTTTGGCCTGATTCAGAATCAGAATTGCACCTGCCATCAAGATAAACATCCAAAGGATATAACTTAACCTTCTGGTTGGGCTTTTTGGAAAAAGATGGCGAATAGCTTCTCTCACTGTTCGCGGATAGGCATCAGAAACCGTAATTGTAGTACTCAGCATGGTGGTGAAAGCAGCCAGGGCAATTACCGGATATGCCCATTTTCCTATGCTTTCGGTGTAAAGTTTGATCAATTGATCTGCAAAAACCACACCGCTGGGCGAAAGGTCTTCTCCATTACCATACATGATCATTGCCCCCAAAGCCAGAAAAGCTGCAGCGATAATCATGGTTCCAAAATACCCGATTCTGAATTCTATCAAGGCTTCGCGTATGGTAGGTTTTTCTTTCATTTGATCATTTTTGCTTTGAGACCACAGCGAACCCCAGACTACAATATCTATCGGTGCGGGCATCCAGCCGATAAAGGCGATCAAAAAGAGGATATGGGTTTTGCTCATCCAGTCGAAATGTTGCAGGCTGGTTTCAACCATTTGACGCTCAACACCAAAAGCTGCTACCACAGCAATGAGTGTGGTAAGAGTGAGTACCAGAATCACTACCTTAATCATCTGATCGAGTAATTTGTAGCGCCCGATAATCAACACTGCCATCGTGATGAGCAAAATGACGATGCTGGTTTGTAACGGATCAAGTGAAGTGGGGATGAGGCTGTTCGACATGCCGGCTGTAACAATGGTAAGCGCAGCCACAACGGGAAACATTGTAACTATTGTAAGTAATAGAAAAAGCCAGAGCACCCAGCTGCCTTCTTTTTTGTAGGCATGAATCAGGTTTTGATTGGTGGCCAGGACATATCGGCTGCCTACTTCAAAAAAGGGAAATTTAAGTAAGTTAGCGGCCAGCAGTACCCACATCAGTTCAAATCCAAATTCGGCTCCTGCCCGTGTTGACTGCACCAGATGTGATACTCCTATCGCAGCTCCGGCATATAATAATCCGGGACCAAGTAATTGAAAAAATCGTCTCATTGTTGGTTTTTTATTTGCGAGCTGCAAATATAACGTATGATTTAAAAAATCCAACAACTTGCAAGAGTATAAGTATTAGTTGTTTCCTGACCATATTTTCCAGGATGCATCCGCCTGAGCAATCAGCATAGGCATTCCATTGAGCGTGATAGCGCCATAAGATTTACCGGCTTTCAGAAAGGCAGTTTCAGCAGGGTTGTAGATCACATCGATCAAAATATGCTTTTCATTTAGGTATTGATAAGGTATCGGAGGACGCGATTCAATATCAGGATACATACCCAGAGGTGTAGTATTAATGATTAGCTGATGATTGCGGATAAACGAAGCTGTGATCATCGCATAGTTGATTTGGTTTGGCTTGGAGGCCTTTCTGCTCACAATCGTAAATCCAATTCCTGCCGAACGCAGGCTATATTGAACGGCTTTTGAAGCACCGCCTGTGCCCAAAATAAGTGCTTTGGAGTTGTTTATTTGCTTTTGGATGGGTTTGATCAGGCTGTCGAATCCAATCACATCGGTATTGTATCCAATTAATTCTATTTTATGGTTTTTTCTATTGATAACCAAGGTGTTGACGGCTCCTGTCATTTGTGCGGTTTTGTCCAGTTTGCTGCAATAAGCAACAGCTTGTTGCTTGTAGGGAATGGTAACATTTAAACCTGCCAAATTTGTATGGGCGGAAATCAATTCGGGAAGTTGTTCAATATTTTCCAGTTCGAAGAGTTCATAGGCGGCATCCACACGGTTTTCGGAAAACTTTTTATTAAAGTATTCCTTCGAAAATGAATGGGATAATTTTTTTCCTATGAGTCCGTATAACTTCATACCATTGTATCTGTCGCTGTATTTTTTGTTTTTGCTGCATATTCAACTGCCCAAATTGTGAGTATTCCGGCAATCATCAATAAGGCCGAAAACCACACCTCCTGATTCAGCTCTGCCGGCCACTCGGGAATGTAACGGGCAACTTTTGGGAGGCCGTCTTTGAGCAAAAGTGCTCCTGAAATATCTTGCAGATAAACCGCTTCTTTCCAGGGCCATAAAATGCTTAACGAACCTAATATGAAGCCGGTTAACAAAGCAATGGTCTGATCTTTATACTTTTTAAGTAACCAAGACAGAAAATGTGAAAAAGCAATCAAACCAACCACAGCACCGATTAAAACAGGTAACAAAATTGAAAAATCCCTGTTGTTGATCGCATCAATGGCAACCAGTTGGTAGTTGCCCATAAGTATCAGCACAAAGCTTCCGGATAAACCCGGCAAAATCATGGAACAAACGGCCACCACACCACAAAGTAATAGATAAAAGAAGTTGGCATTTTCGGTGGCGGGCGTCATAAAAGTCACTGCAGCGGCAATGGCTGTTCCTGCAACAAAACTTAGCAATGATGCTATTTTCCATGAATGAACAGTTTTGCCAACGAAATAAACGGATGCTAAGACTAAGCCGAAAAAGAATGACCAGATATAGGCCGGGTAATTGTTAAACAGAAAATCAAAAAGCCTGGCCAGTGATACAATAGCCAGACCAACACCGGCAAAAATACTGATCAGAAAAACCAAATCAGTATGCTTTGCAAAAGTCTTAAAGTCAAGTTTTAACAGCAGCTTCACAGCCTTGCCATCAAAAGATTTTATGGCATCGATCAGCCTTTCGAATGTGCCTGTAATCAATGCTATTGTCCCTCCCGAAACGCCCGGTATCACGTTGGCAGCACCCATGGCAATGCCTTTGACTATGTGCAGAATGATTGATTTCATTGTTTATCTAAAAATTTTTTTTATTAGGTTGAATTTTGAGTAAAAAGGTGGATAGCGAAAATCAATATCGAGCCAGGTGCCGCGTTTCATCACTGCCCTTTGATGCGAAAAGGCTTCAAAGCTATATCTTCCGTGATAGTTTCCAATGCCACTGTTTCCTGCACCACCAAATGGCATTTCATCATTAGAAAAATGCATAATGGTATCATTAATGGTAATCCCTCCGCATAACACATTGGATTTGATTGTTTTAATAAATTCCTTATCCTTCGCGAAGAGATACATGGCAAGCGGATTGGGGTTTTTATCAATAAGGTTCAGAGCTTGCGGAATATCCGAAAAACTGATGACAGGCAAGATAGGTCCAAAGATTTCTTCCTGCATTACTGTTTCAGCTTGTGAAGCAGGTTCGAGTAGTGTTGGTTCAATTTTCAGACTTGAAGCTGATGAATTACCACCATGCAGAATTTTTTGTTCTTGCATCAGCTGCAACAAACGTTCAAACTGAGGCTTGCCGATGATTTTAGGATAATCTTCATTCGTGATTGCTGAAGTACCCCACTGACGGGCAATTTCTTGTTTCATTGCATCAACCAGTCGGTCGCGCACTTTTTCGTGCACAAGCATATAATCTGGTGCAATGCAGGTTTGTCCGGCATTGATGGTTTTGCCCCAGATGATGCGACGGGCAGCCTGTTCAATGTTGGCAGTTTGATCTACCACACAAGGGCTTTTGCCGCCAAGCTCCAAAACAACAGGAATAAGTTGTTTGACAGCGGCTTTCATCACTTCCTTTCCCACGTGTGTGGAGCCGGTAAAGAAAATAAAATCAAAAGGTTCGGCTAATAATTGTTTGCTCGTTTGTGCATCTCCCTGAACAAGTCGGATATAATCCGGATCGAAGTTGGAGTTGATCATTTCTTCCAGCACGGCTGAGGTATTACTGCTGTATTCCGAGGGTTTGATCACAGCGCAATTGCCTGCCGAGATAGCACCTATCAAGGGTGCCAAAGCCAGCTGAACCGGATAATTCCAGGGCGAAATAATCAGGCTAACGCCATAAGGAATAAATTCCACATAGCTTTTGGACGGAAATGCCGTAAGGGGAGAGCTGATATAATGTGGCTGCGACCAGTATTTCAACTTTCGAAGGTGTTTTTTTATCTCAACAAACAGCAGACCTATTTCCGTGGCATAGGCTTCGAAGGGTGATTTTCCTAAGTCTTTGAAGAGTGCTTCAAGTAATTGATCTTCATAATTTACAAGTAATTTTTGAAGCAATTTTAGTTGAGATTTTCTAAAATTCAGATCACGTGTCGCACCTTTTTTAAAGAAAACTTTTTGTTCACTTATGGAAATCAACTGGTTGTTCAACTCTTGGGTAGCTGTTGGTCAAAAATCTTATTAATTTCTTGGTGCGTGCATGCTGATCATTTCAACAATTTGCATGTTTTCCAGTGCACCCGGGAAAAAATCCAGAAACTCCTGATGTCCTTCAAAATCGAACTCAAGTGCTGATTCCAGGTGAAACTGACCTTGAACAAAGTTATGCTGCCTGAAGAATAAGGCTGCCAGCCTGTAGCGCAACCGATGGTTTGCCGGTTGATGAATGAGGCCTGTTTTCAGAATCTGGGTAGCTTTCTCAAACTGATGTTGCAGCACATAGAGGTTGGCATACTCAATCCATAGGTCAGGATCGTGTGGATCGAGCTCTTCGGCCTTTTTAAAACAATCTGCGGCTTTCGAATACTCTTCCAGTTTGATATGCATATCTGCCTTGATCAGTAAAAATTCTGTGTTGAACTGATCAAGCTCAATTGCACGCTGCATATATTTAATGGCTGTTTTGGTGTTGTTTTCTTCGTCAAAAATCACTCCGATTCCTGCCCAGGGCTCTGCCAAAAACTCATCTATTTGTGTGGCTTTCTGATAATGTGTTAGTGCATCAGAATTAAGATTTTGTTTTTCGAAACACTCGCCGAGTCTGTAGTAAACATTGGCATCCTGTGGATTAATTGTCAGGGCTTCGTGATAGGTTTCGATGGCTTTATCATAATCGTCAATAGCTTCATAGCTTTGTCCGATATTGATGATCGCCATCATATGTTTCTCGTCAATGGCCATTACATATTCAAAGGCATCGATGGCCTTTTCATAAAGTTCCTGCTGGAAGAAAGCCAGTCCGAGGTTGAACCAGGCAGCTGTGCTATAGGGGTTTACCTCAATCTGTTGGTTAAAAAACCTGATGGCCTGATCCATATCATTCAGCATCTCGAAAACCATCCCTATTTCGGAAAGCACTTGCTCGGGTTGCTTTGAAATTTTGAGTGCCCGTTTCAGGAAGTCCAGAGCATTTTCGAAGTCAGACAGGTTTTCATATTCAAAGGCAATGGTAGCATAGATATCTTCAAGATCATCGTTATCAGCGAGCGACAGTGCTTTTTTGTATTCGTTGATGGCTTTGCTAAATTCCATCATCATGCTATAAACCGAGCCTTTGGTCATGATCAGGTCGGTATCGTTGGGTTCGGTCATTTCGAGCTCGGTGAGTAGTTCGAGCGACTTGATAAAATTTCCTTCGCTTGCCCATTGCCGCGCCTGTTTCACTTTGATGGCACTGTTGTAGGGATGCTGTTGGATGGCCATTTCGACTGCTGCACGTGATTTTTCGTTGTTGAATGCACCCTGATAGTAATCGATAAGTACTTCAAATTCCTCTGCATCAAAATATACCGGACTTCCATCATGGAGCATTTCCTCGAAGCGGTTGGCCAGGAGTTCTACCTGATAATCATCGTTCCATTGAAAATCTTCGCTCATAAAATTCTTCTCCAATTCGGGACAAAATTAAGCTAAATATCCCAGAAATCTTTTTAAGTGGATTAAGACTTTCTTAAACTATCTCAAAAGTACAGCCAGAAAAGTGTCTGCACAAGTGCTTGAGCTTTTTTTTTTAACGACTAAAACAAAGATTTTGTTGATAACTTATTACTATCCTCCATAATGTATCGGGGCTGCAGGTCCCAACGGAATCCCTAATAAGACCCATCCAATGAGTAAGATACTCCAGAATACAAAAAAGAAGACGGAATAGGGTAACATCGTAGAAATAAGTGTGCCAATGCCGGCCTTTTTATCGTATTTTTCGAAGTAAACGATTATCAAGGCAAAGAAACTCATCATGGGCGAAATGATATTTGTAACACTATCGCCTACGCGGAAAACGGCTTGCGAAAGCTCGGGTGAGAAGCCCAGCAGCATAAACATCGGGATAAAAACTGGTCCTAAAATGGCCCATTTGGCCGAAGCACTTCCCATAAACATATTGATAAAACCCGATAGGACGACGAAAAGCAGGAGCAAAGGAACTGTTCCCATATTGATCTGTTGCAAAAAATGAGCACCTTCAATGGCAATGATCAAACCCAGGTTGCTCCATTTGAAATACGCCACAAACTGAGCCGCAAAAAACACCAAAACCATAAAGGCTGCCAGTGTCTTAAAGCTTTGCACCATACCTTTTACCACATCAGCATCGTTTTTGAATTTTCCGGTCATAAAGCCATACAAAGCACCCAAACTTCCGGCAGCAAAAAACAACAGGGCAATAAATCCTTTGAGCAGAGGTGATCTTAAAATACTATTTTCGGGTCCTCTGAAAAATCCGTTTTCGGGTAAGGTTGTTCCCAGGATCAGTATTATCCATCCAAGCATCAGCAGCATGGTATAGCGCAAGGCTTTTTTTTCTTGTTTGCTCAGCGGATTGATAGGTTCCTGTTCCACATCACCAGTATATTTCCCCAATCTGGGCTCAACAAATTTATTTGTAACCCAGGTGCCCAAAAAGGCAATCAAAAAGGTTGACACAAACATGAAATAATAGTTTCCCGTTGGCAGCACATAATAATCCGGATCAAGAATTCGTGCTGATTCTGTTGATAAACCGGCAAGCAAAGGATCGATGGTGCCGATCATCAGATTGGCCGAGAAACCGCCTGAAACGCCTGCAAAAGCGGCTGCCATACCAGCTATGGGATGTCTGCCCACGGCATGGAAGATGATTCCTGCCATGGGGATGATCAGTACATAACCCAGGTCAGAAGCCATGTTCGATAATATTCCCGAGAGCACCAAAACGAAAGTCAGGAGCGATGATGGTGCTTTGATAACCAGCAATCTGATGGCAGCACCAACCAGTCCGCTGCTTTCGGCAATACCAATACCCAAAAGGGCTACCATTACAATGCCGAGGGGAGCAAAACCAGTATAGTTATCTACCATATCCAGAAAAATACGATGCACCCCGTCTTTTGAAAGCAGGTTGACAATATGCACCTGTTCATCAGTAGCAGGATGAACAGCCACCCAGCCAAAAAAATGTCCGATCCATGAAATGATCAAAACCGATATGGCAAGTAAGGCGAAAATACTGGCCGGATGGGGAAGGGCATTGCCACCTACTTCAACGAAATGCAGAAAACGATCAAAGAAACTTCTTTTGGGAGGCGCTGAAGGTTGCGTCATATGATGAATTTTTGATTTAATAGGCGAAGATAATTATTTCGGATAGATTGTATGATAATTTAATGTCTTGCAAAGTTTCTGTTTGCGGGCTATTGTTTAACTTTGCAGCCCAACTAAGCCTTTGCACATGACATTAATCAAATCAATTTCCGGCATCCGGGGTACCATAGGAGGGAAGTCCGGAGAAGCACTCACTCCTTTAGATATTGTAAAATTCACAGCTGCTTTTGTCGAGCTTATTCGTAAGGAAAGGACAAAAGATAAGCTGGTTATGGTTGTTGGCCGCGATGCCCGGCTTTCGGGATTTATGGTTAACCAGCTGGTTTGTGGGAGTTTGCAGGCTATGGGTGTTAATGTAATTGATATTGGCCAGAGTACTACACCAACCGTTGAAGTGGCTGTTCCGGCCCTAAATGCTGATGGCGGAATCATCCTCACGGCAAGTCATAATCCCGCCCAGTGGAATGCCCTGAAACTGCTTAACCATAAAGGAGAATTTATTTCTGCTGCCGAGGGAGAGTGGCTGCTCGAAAAGGCAGAGCAGGAAGGTTTTGTTTTTTCTTCTATCGAAATGATCGGTTCCTATGAAAAACAGGAAGGATGGATCGAAAAGCATATTCAAATGGTTTGCGATTTAGCTCTCGTGGATAAGGAAGCTATAAAAAATGCCAGTTTCAGTGTGGCTGTGGATGCTGTAAACTCTACCGGCGGACTGGCTATTCCGGCGCTATTGCAGGCACTTGGTGTGGAGGTGATTTTTCCTTTGTATTGTGAACCGAATGGCGATTTTCCTCACAATCCAGAGCCCCTGGCCGAGCATCTCACGGCAATAGCCTCTCTTGTAAAAGAGCAAAAGGCTTCATTGGGTTTTGTGGTGGATCCTGATGTGGACAGACTGGCTATTGTTGATGAGAACGGAAAAATGTTTGGCGAGGAATATACCCTCGTTGCAGTGGCGGATTATGTGTTGCAACAGCAAGGTGGAAGCACGGTGAGCAATCTTTCGTCCTCACGGGCATTGCATGATGTAACCCGCAGTCATGGATGTCAATACCAGGCTTCGGCAGTAGGTGAGGTTAATGTGGTGGAGCTGATGAAGCAAACAAATGCCATTATTGGTGGCGAAGGCAATGGCGGCGTGATATATCCTGAATTGCATTATGGCCGGGATGCCTTGGTTGGCGTGGCTTTGTTTTTGACTCATCTTGCCAAAAGCGGCAAAAGCTGTTCCGAATTGCGTGCCAGCTATCCTGATTATCATATGTCGAAGAATAAGTTACAGCTTGATGCCAAAACCGATGTAGATGCCTTATTGAAAAGACTTGCCGGCCATTATTCCGATGAGGAAATCAGCACGATAGACGGATTGAAAATAGACTTTGAGCATGGCTGGGTGCATCTGCGTAAATCCAATACCGAACCTATCATCAGAATTTATTCAGAAGCCAAAACACCAGAGCAGGCCAAGGCGCTGGCTCATCGCATGATTGACATTGCACAGCAAATGATAGCGGGTATGGCCTGAGGTTTTGTTTTTCGTTGAATATTACTAAATTCGCCAGACGAAAATCACAATCGCATGGCAAAAAAATCTAAATCTGCCAAAAGACGGCGTACGAAGTTTAAAACGATCACTTTCAAGTTAACCGAAGGACAGTATCGCTCCCTGACAAATTACTGCAAAGCCCGAAAAACAACACCTATCAAATTGATTAAAAGGAATATAGGTAGATTTATCACTGCTTATACCTATGATGTGCCACCCAATTTTTATGTCACCGAAAATCAACTGGAGCTATTTCGTGAGGAATAAATTCATCCTAAAGATGAAAAGTTGTACGATTAAGTATCGAACGACTTAAAGTCACCTCATCCGCATATTCCAGGGCATCTCCAATGGCAATACCTTTCGAAATGGTCGTAACTTTACCTTTAAACTCATGCAGTTGCTTAAAGATGTAATAGTTTGTAGTGTCGCCCTCGATGGTGGCAGGCAAAGCGAGAATGATTTCGTTAAAGTGTTCTTCATAAGTACGCCGGATCAGGCTGTCGATGTGCAGGTCAGTGGGGCTGATGCCTTCTACCGGACTGATCACACCACCCAACACATGATACAAGCCATTGAAAGTGGCTGTGCGTTCGATGGCCAGCACATCGCGCAGGTCGGCAACTACACAAAGGCTGTTTTCATCACGGCGCGGGTTAGCGCAGATGGTACAAACCGGAGTGTCGCTGATGTTGTGGCAGCGTTCGCAAAGCAGGATACGACTGCGCATCTGCGTGATAGCCTGGGCCAGGGCTTCGGCTTTCGTTGGTTCTTCGCGCAGCAAATGCAAGGCCAAACGCAAGGCAGTTTTTTTGCCAATACCAGGCAAACGTGATAACTCATTCACCGCATTTTCGAGGAGTACAGAGGAATATTCAGACACAGATAAGCTTTTCGACAAAAATACGTTATTTCAATTAAGCAAGTTCCACAATACAATGATGAAATTTAAAACAGTTTTAAAGAAGTCTTTTCAGTCAAAAGTGATTTTTGTTTTCCTGATCGGCTGGTTAATTCCACAGTTCGGTTTCGGACAGGAAATACTCAATCAGACCGATGCAAATGAAAAAAAAACCGGCCTTTGGAAAGGCTTTCATGAAGATGGAAGTCTGCGATACGAAGGTAGTTTTAGAAATGACAAGCCACAGGGAGTTTTTAGATATTATGATAAATCAGGCAGGTTGAAAGCGACAAACAGCTTTGACGATACCGGGCGAAAAGCCTGGCATAAAGCTTATGATTCAACAGGGTTTTTGCTTGCAGAAGGCATCTATCTGAACCAGAAAAAAGATAGCATCTGGACTTTTTACAGTGCTACTGATAGTGCTGTTATTGCCCGTGAAGCCTATCAGTTCGATAAAAAACATGGCTTATCAGTAACTTATTATCCCCAATCAGGACAGCCAGCTGAAGAATTGCATTACGAAAACGGTAAACTACAAGGTGCCTGGAATAAATACTTTGATGACGGCACACTGATGACTTCGGGTTTTTATGAAAACGGCAAATTAAACGGACCTTTCACTTCCTATCATCCAAATGGTCAAATTAATGTGAAAGGACAATATGAGCATGATCTCCAGCATGGTGTATGGGAGTTCTTTGATGAAGATGGAAATCTGATCAATACGGAGAAATATCAGATGAGAGAATAAGCTTGGAACTTCTTTAAACAGATTGTTTTATATATCATGGCAGGGTTAGAAGTATTTAATTTGTTCAGTCCCCACCTTTAATGAGGGGCATTTTGCAGCTAAACGGAATAACATACCTAAAAAGGAAGCAATACTGATATGGTTTGCGTGTTTTATCAGGGAATAGTGTTTTAATACCACTCATAATATTTCAGGTTTTCATTGAGATATCGATTGATCTGTGATTTTACATGCAGAACAGGTAAATACAAATAAGTACAGTATTTTAATGCAATCGGATAATTTCTGAATTAGAATATGGTCAAATACTGAACACCAGCCGTTTGGAAGCTGCCGTTAGGTTAAATAAAAGTATAATCATGAAAAGTGATTTTACATTGTTGTGTTCATTAAGCACAAATTATTAAATTTGGGCTGGCTATCGACTTTTTTGGTTTTCTTATCTTTTTGATTTTTAACAAAATGACTGATTGAGGAAAAGAAACAAACTTTTCGGATAAATGAACACAAAAGCACTATTCAGGGATATCCGATTCTGGATAATTTTCTTTTTTGTAATCAGATTGATCGGGATTACTAATCCTCCCCTGGAAGTTAGCCACAATTGGAGGCAGACTACTGTTACGATGGTTGCCAGAAATTTTTTGGAAGTTGATAACAATATATTTTTCCCAAGAATTGATATAGCAGGCGAAAAAACTGGCATCACTGGCATGGAGTTTCCCTTGCTTAATTATCTGATTTATCTTGTTGCCAAACTTTTTGGTTATCAACATTGGTATGGTCGTCTTATAAACTTACTTATCTCTAGTTTTGGTGTTTGGTTTTTTTATAAACTGGTTGGTAAATATTTAACCAGACAAACCGCTTTCTATGCTGCGATCATTTTAATTGTTTCTATTTGGTTTCAGTTTTCCAGAAAAATTATGCCTGATACTTTTTCGATGTCGTTGATTATTGCAAGTATCTATTATGGAAGCAATTATTTGGATATTTCATCTCGGAAACATGCTTTGATCCATTTGATTTGCTATGTGATCCTAATGTCACTCGGAGCTTTGTCAAAGCTGCCTTCCGGTATGTTGCTTGTGGTTTTTGTTTTGTTTCTTTTCAATAGAAATATTCTTGTAAAACGAAAGTTAGTATTCTCTGTTTTTACCATAATAGGTGTTTTGCCGGTTGTGATCTGGTATTATTATTGGGTTCCATACTTGGTGGAAGAATATGGATTTTTGCATTTTTTCATGGGTAAAAGTTTTTGTCAGGGATTTAACGAAATCATTCGAAATCTGAGCGAAACTCTTAATAAGTTTTACGATACTGCCTTAAAATTCATTGGATTTGTGATTTTTGTCTATGGGCTTGCCTTGTCAATCATAAATAAAGACAAGAAGATTTATTTGGTGTTTATATTGACTTTTATAAGTTTTTCAATATTTATATTTAAGGCCGGCTTTACCTTTTCACATCACAGTTATTACATCATTCCCTTTGTTCCGGTGATGGCCTTGGTAGCCGGATACGGCCTTGCAGCAATCAGACATACAAAGATTGCATTAATTTTTCTGATTGCAATTGCTATTGAAGGGATTGCCAATCAACAACATGATTTCAGTATCAAAGAGAAAGATGCAAGATTAGTGAGGCTTGAAAATGATCTTGACAAGGTATCGTTGCCGAGTGATTTGATTATCATAAATAGCGGCAACTATCCAAGCCCGATGTATTTTGCTCATCGAAAAGGTTGGGTTAGCAGCAATGAAAGAATTGAAGATGAGGCTTATATAGATGGATTGAAGCAAAAAGGGCTAAGATTTATTGTAATATTAAAAAGGAGCTTCGGTACGGAAATTTCGTTATCCTCCTATATAAAAGTCTTTGAAAATGAGGATTACTGCATTTATGAATTGTAAAAGCTTCAGCCTGGAATAGGTTTATACTATATGATTTCGGTTGATTTTATCGGAAGCCTCCGGTAATTAATGCCTAATTACTTCATCAGCACGGCCAGTTTTCTGCTTGCCGGAAACTGCTCCATCAGGGTTTTGAGCAAAACGGTAATGGGGATGGAGAGTATAAGACCCGGCACGCCCCAAAGGTAACCCCAGAACATCAGCATTACCAAAACGGTGATCACGTTGATAGAAAAGGACTTGCCCATCAGCACAGGTTCCAGCACCGATCCGAAAAGCACCTGCACTCCTGTAAATAGCAGACTTACAAGCAGGATGGTTCCTGGCGATTCGAGCTCGATAAAGGCAAATAGGGCAGCCATCAAAGTGGCAACCACCGAGCCAATCATCTGAACAAAGTTGATGGCAAAGGCAAATACACCCCAGAAAAGCGGAAAGCTAATGTCAAAACTCCAGGCAATCAGCCCAAAGCCCAGGCCTGTTAAGAAACTCATCAGAAACTTCACTTTCAAAAACTTAACAATGCTACGTTCAATGGCCATATAGGTTTTGATGGTCTGTGTACGCCGCAGCAGCAACGATTCCTGCATCAAAAGTTTGAAGTTGAATGTGCCTGCCAGTATCAAAACCAGAAAGAAAAGTGTCATCAGCAAGGTGACCAGCGTTTGCTGGAAGAACATAAAAGTGTCTCCAAAATTTTTATATATCCGCTCACTTATTTGCGGACTCATCAATATACTGCTTATGGTACTCTTGCCTTCTACCGCTTTTAGTCCCAGCACCTCTGCATAGGGCAGGATCAGATCGCCTATTTTGTTGTCGAGCTTGTAATAAAGGGCTTCCTTACCGTGCAGGATTTCATCGCCAGTGAGGCTGATTAGTTTAACAGTGCCATAAAAAGTGCCCGCTATGATCAGGATTACAGCTACAAGTGCCAGCAGTCGCGGAACACCTTTTTTATGCATCCAGCGCAGCATGGGTATGAAAAGCAAGGAGATGAAGAAAGCAAACATCAAGGGAGCAAAGATAAAATGCAGCTCTTTGAGGATATAAAAAACCAGTGGTATTACCAATACCAGCAAGAGTTTGTTTGTCGTACTCTGATCGTTGATGCGCATAAACAAATTATTGTTTAAAGTGAATGCAGATAAAAATGGCTAAATCTTATCCTAATAACACTCCATCTCCGGAAAAGTTTGTTTCATCTTTTGAATGACAAGTGCTGTCTTAAATTGGCTTTCCGCTTCCGGATTTTTTGAGATACGAGCTTCCACCTGCATAAAAAGATTACCACCTCCCTTGTTTTCTCGATGCAGCAGAAATGCTCTTTCGGCATCGCTATTGGCTTCGGTCATCAACACTGGCAGTGTTTTGCTAGCATCGCAAAAGCTTATACTGGCAGCATCGGCCAGCCAGCGATAGGCTCCGGTAATCTCAAAATGTAGCTTGGTGGCACTATCGGTTGTGATTTCGGTCAGAAGGAATTTCTCTTCTTTAAAGATGGGTTCGCCAGAATTACTCAGTACTTCCAGCTGCTTGCCAGTCCACCTGGCCAGCAAACGGCTATGGTTTCCGCCATCGAGCAACAGCTTTTCGTTTTCAATGCGCCAGTTTCCGGCATTTGCCTGCCATTGTTTTTCATCGTTTATGCGTTTTAGCAATAAAAAGAGACTGTCGGGCAGCAGCATCACTGCGGTATGCATGGATTCCTGCTCAGAAAAAATGTATGAACCACTGAAAAAGTGACCGCTTCCATTGAACTTGAAACTGGTTGTTTCCTGTTTGGAAGATTGCTGAACGCAGGAGGTGTTTAGAAAAAACAAGGCAGCAAAAAGCAGAAGTGTAGTTTTCATTTTTTGGATTTCTTGGGTGATTGATGCAGGAAATAAAAAATCAAGGGTAAAAAGGTGATTGCCAGAATAGTGGGTATCAGCCAGGCCATCATCCCGATGGCATTGTTTTGGCTGGCACTTTGGTATATGGCCAAGGTGATGAGCATGAAAATCAGCAGTATGCAAATCTTAAGCCAGCGAATCAGACGGATTGCCGCCCTATACTGGAACTCCATATTTTCAGGAGTGATTTTCGTTGGAAAATTAAAAAGATGCGGGTAGCTGTTGAGCCATGTCATCCCGAAAAAGCAAAGAGTTCCGATTAATGGTAATATCAATAAGGTGATCTTATTTCCATAGCCATCGGGCTGACCTTTGATATTATAATGCACGACAATTTGCTCCGGACTTTCGGCATAAGCCCAAATGGCAAAGATCCAGCTGGCAACTAATAACAGATATCCAAGCCATTCCAGTTGCTTATCGCTACGAGTGGGTATTGGGTAGTATTTGGGCAGATTTTTCATGGCTCCATCCGTTGCAGGATTTAATATTCCTGGGGAATTTCTTCTATAAGCATTCCATCTTCATAAATCCTGATGAGGCTTAGTTTGCCTTCATAATTGAAAAACTCCTCTTTTCCGTGTTTTTCATTGTCTTTGTAGCGGGTAATCATACTCACAACACCATTTTCGTGAACAAACTTTTGAATGCCGGTTCCCATAGCAAAATCTGCTTTGGCAGCCATCTTGCCATCGGCATGAAAATAAAACCATGTGCCATCCATCATGCCCTTGTTATAAGCACCTTCGATCATGGTTTTCCCATTTTCATACCATCTGTAATACGTACCGTGCAGTGTATCGTTTGCGTAATATTCGCTGATCACTTTTTTGCCATCAATGCTGTAGGTATGAAAAACACTGTCGAGCAAATTATTTTTGTAATAAGCCTCTGATTGCAGTTGACCGTTTTCGTGCCAACGAATCATTTTTCCATTGAGCAGGTTGTTTTCATAAATGGCTGTCATCTGCGGAATGCCGTTTTCGTAATACCATTTACATTCGCCATCAAGCAGTTCGCCATTGTAGCTGAGCTCCGATTTTAACTTTCCGTTTTCCCAATAGGAAGATTTTGGACCTGATTCACAGGCCGAAAAAAGGAAAAACAAGCCTAAAAGAGAAGCAAAAAACATATTTTTCATAGGTCACCTTTCTTGATCGAAAAAGTAAGCATTAGGGATGAGTTCACGCTTAAATTGCTTGTATTGATAAATATTCCAATAGCTGTTTTCGTATCCGTTTTTGGGTGTGCTGCTTTTTAGGAAAAAATGTGTTTGTAACAATGGCACACGAAATTGCGAGAGGCATGGCATTGGCCTTGGTCCCAGGTGTTTTAGGGCATTCAGGAAATACCAGCCAATATCAAAAGCTTCAAAGGCGTAATTGTCAGGCTCCGAAGCGTATCGTTGCCGGTATTGATTGATAAACATCTGAGTGAAATAATCAGCATAATTGATGTAATTGGAAGTGAAGTAAATAGCCTTCATCTTCATAAGGTTTTCATTGAATAGTTGATCAAACTGTTCCCATTCGGGCAAGCCGATCATTGTGAGATTAAAAGTATCAGCTACCTGATTCATTTTATTCACAAACTCAGTTGCAAAAACATTGTTGTCCGAAAGTACGATCACAACATTTTCCCGCACAACAGAAGCCTGTCTTTTGAAACTTCGTACGCTGTCAACGGCATATACCATTGTACTTACGGGGTTGGGCAGCAATACAGAGTCAAGCGGATTTGTCTCCAATTCGGAGGTGTAAAAGGTCTGACCTTCGATGGTGATAAAAGGAATAAGTTCATTTTTTAATTCCATCTTTTGGCTCCGATCTTTGATAACTGCTAAGATGTCACGTTTGGGTATGGCAATTTGATGGGGTACGACGGCATTAATTTTCTCGCGTAAGGCAGCCATTTCTCGCGACTGTGTATATTGGTGTGCTTGATAGAGATAGATTTTGGCATTGCTGTATTTTGTCCGGAGCAGTTCGGTCAGCTGTGCATACTGATCTTCGTCAGACGGCTTTAGTTTGATCACTGCCGGATTGTTCATTACAATTTCATTGCGCTTTGCGAAAGGGTTCACAATTGGAATCTGCTGGCTTAAAGCAAAAGGAGCCACTACTTCAAAAGCCTTGCTAAAAAGAGGACCGACAATCAGATGTGCTTCACGAAAAAAAGGATCTGCAATGGCGGCATGGGCTTTTTTTACGGAATGGTCAACATCAAATACTTTCACAACGATTTTCATTCCCTGGGAGCGTGCCATGGAATCAGCTGCCAGCATAAAACCCCGATAAAAATTCAGGAATGAGAACGCTTTTTTGTTTCTTAATAATTCAGGATCAGTATTTTCTGAATATTCTTTAAGCAAATGGTCGGCATCATCGAGATAGAGCGGCAAAAGCAGTGCTACTTTATATTCTGTGTAAGAGTAATCTCTGTCCTTATAACAATCACTATCTGCAAAAGGTAGCTCTGGCTCAATTTCTTCCACTTCAATCACTTCAGGTGTTTCGATGGGTTCGGGCTGAATCGGGGCGATTTCAACATGATCCAGCAGTGGGATCTTAAGTGTTTGTCCAGGATATACTTTTCGGCCCACCTCCGGATTGAGCTCATAGATTTCATCTGAATCCACCTCAAAATCACGGGCAAGACGTTTTGTTCGCTGGCTGCTTTCGACTTCAAAAAGAACAAAAGGCTCAGTTATTTTTTTTTTAGGTATCACCAGCTTTTGACCTGTCTTGATGGTGGTAGTAAGGCCGGGATTGTATTTTTTTATTTCATCAATGCTCACCGCATAATTACGAGAGATTCGATAGAGTGTTTCTCCTTTTTTTACGGTATGCGTGATGGTAGTATCAGCTTGTTGCGGAGCTTGAACGACTTGCCCGGCTTGTGAAAGCTTTTGAGGAATCAGCAGCACCTGACCGGCTTTCACTCCGTTAGCAATACCCGGGTTGGCGGCAACCAAATCGTCCATTGCTGTTTGATGGTTGCGTGAAATGCTGTACAAGGTTTCGCCAGGCTTTACAACATATTGCGTGCCTGAAGATATAGCCGGCTGAACCGGTATCGACTTTGATGGGTTCTCAGATTTAGATTCACTCACTTTGAAAGGTTCAACCATCTGCGGCTGACGACTGTCGTCTTGAGGTTTTATTTGTGTTACAGAGGTCGGTCCGGCAATAACTGGATTCCTGCTTTCAGAGGCTTGGGTTGTTTGTACAGGTGTGTTCGTGGAGTTTGCTCTGGTAGGTGGATTAAAAGGGTCGAAATCTGAACGTTGGAACCGTTGCTCATTAATTACCGGTGGTCTTTTTTCTTTGGGTGTGATGGGCACCAGCACATATTCACCTTCTGCGATGGGCTCTTTCATACCCGGATTGGCGAGCCTGATATTATTCACCGGAACAAGATAAATATCAGCGATATAACTGAAAGTCTCGTTTCGACCGGCCACATGATAAATGGTTTCGTATTCGCGTGCGATATCGGGCAGATTTTCAGGCGAATCCTCAGCTTCTGAAGTGTTAGTGTGACTTAACTGACTGGTGGTTTGCCCTGGCACAGCTTGTTTATCACCGGCAGGTATCCGGATTACCTGATTGACACGCAGCTTGTTTGTAATCGTTGGATTAGCTTCTTCAATAAGCTTGAGATCAATGTTATAGGCTTTGCTGATGCTGTAGAGTGTTTGTTTTGGCAGCACTGTATGCAGGTAAAAACTCTTGCCATTGTACTGTTCAATCACAGTAGATTTTGAGACAGCTGTTTGTGCGCCGGCAAGGCCATAAGGCAACACAAGGTTTGCATAAATCAGAATGAAAATCAGTTTAAGCAATATACCGTTTTGTTTCATTTTATCATGTGCTGATTGAACATAAGTTATTCCCATTCAATTGTGGCGGGTGGCTTGGAACTGATGTCGTAAACCACTCTGTTCACGCCTTTAACTTTGTTGATGATTTCGTTTGAAACGGCAGCCAGAAATTCGTAGGGCAGGTGCGACCAGTCGGCTGTCATACCATCGGTAGAGCTCACGGCACGCAGGGCTACAACATTTTCGTATGTGCGTTCGTCACCCATCACACCAACCGATTGAACGGGCAACAAAATGGCAGCTGCCTGCCAAACTTTATCATAAAGCTGGTGTTTGATCAGGCTTTCAACGTAGATGTCGTCCACATCCTGTAAAATACTTACTTTTTCGGCGGTGATATCGCCCAGGATTCTAATCCCCAGTCCGGGGCCTGGAAAAGGATGCCGGTCGATGATGAAAGCCGGTAACCCAAGCTGGCGGCCAATAATACGAACTTCATCCTTGAAAAGGGTGTTGAGCGGTTCTACCACTTTCAGCTTCATAAAATCGGGCAGGCCTCCAACATTGTGATGCGATTTGATGGTTGCAGAAGGCCCGTTCACCGAGACAGATTCAATCACATCGGGATAAATAGTACCTTGCCCCAGCCATTTAACATCCTGAAGCAGATGAGCTTCTTCATCAAACACCTCGATAAAGGTGTTTCCGATGATCTTTCTTTTTTGTTCGGGCTCGCTCACTCCTTTCAACGCATTCAGAAAACGTGATTTGGCATCTATTCCTTTTACGTTCAGTCCCAGATCGCGGTAGGAGTGGATCACTTTTTCAAATTCATTCTTACGCAGCAATCCGTTGTCAACAAAAATGCAATACAAGTTTTTCCCGATCGCATTGTGCAACAACATGGCTGCCACTGATGAATCAACACCGCCGCTTAGACCAAGCACTACCTTATCGCTGCCTAACTGATCGCTGAGTTGCTTTACCTGTGTTTCGATAAATGAATCCGGTGTCCAGCTTTGCTCACAGCCGCAGATATCCACGACAAAGTTTTTGAGCAAAGTCATTCCTTCTGTGGAATGATACACTTCGGGATGGAACTGAATGCCAAAGGTTTGTTCACCTTTAACCTGATAACCACCCACCTGTACATCATTTGTTGAGGCGATGGTTTCGAAATCGGACGGCAGCTCTAAAATGGTGTCTCCATGCGACATCCACACCTGACTGCCATGATGCATGCTTTTGACCAGCACACAACTTTGATCAATAAAATTGAGCTTTGCACGGCCATATTCGCGAATTTTGCTGGGTTCAACCAGTCCGCCATCTGCTTGTGCCAGGTATTGTGCGCCATAACAAACCCCCAGCAAAGGTATTTTTCCGCGAATGCCTGACAGATCCGGTACCGGAGCATCCTTGTCACGCACCGAATAAGGGCTTCCCGAAAGAATCACACCTTTTACGCTGGCATCAAGACTTGGGATTTTATGGAAAGGATGGATTTCACAGTACACATTAAGTTCGCGTACTCTTCTGGCTATCAGCTGTGTGTATTGCGAACCAAAGTCGAGAATCAGAATGCTTTCTTGCATATGGTTTGGGTGATATTATTCTGCAAATTAACTCAAAATGAAGCTATCAGTCAAGGATTGTTTTTCCATTTGGGCAGATTGCTAAAGAGCTAACGCAGAATAGCCGGTTTTCTGATAATTGATTTTGTTTTTTTTGAATAGCTCGCTTAATCGTCAGATAGTAATTGCTGATCTTTTTATGAATGACTCATCCTGAAAATTGTTTACTTTTTATTTCTAGATTTTTCAGGATGTGACAGATTGAAGATGTTTGAGTGTGAGTAATGAGCAAGAGGGATTGAAGAAGTTTGAGTGTGAGTAATGAGCAAGAGGGATTGAAGAAGTTTGAGTGTGAGTAATGAGCAAGAGGGATTGAAGAAGTTTGAGTGTGAGTAATGAGCAAGAGGGATTGAAGAAGTTTGAGTGTGAGTAATGAGCAAGAGGGATTGAAGAAGTTTGAGTGTGAGTAATGAGCAAGAGGAATTTAAGATGTTTGAGTGTGAGTAATGAGCAAGAGGGATTTCCTGTATGCTCACTACTCTTGCTCTTGCTGTTTTGTGGAGCTGCAGGGATTCGAACCCTGGTCCAAACAAGGAATCATTAAGCTTTCTACATGCTTAGTCTGTGCTTGATTTTCGTTGGCTGCAAGGATACAGACTTCCTGAGCTGCCACTTAGCCTCTGTTTTTTCGGTTGGCAAGCGAAGCAATTGCAAACCTATCCTGAATTTGATTAGCACCCCGTGATCAGGCCGGAATCAGGCATGTCCACCTGCGGGATGTCTCGTCCCGTTGCCTTGCATCGGGATGAAGCAGTAATCTACTAAACTTCGATTACGCAGCGAGAGCGTAGTTATTTTCGCCAATTGTGTTGTGCGATCAAGATTAGCGAGCGTCATCGCAAGGCTCGGCATGCTTACATAACCATTCATCTTGCTGTCAAAACCGATCAGCCCCAAATGATTATTTCCTTTTTCGTTTACAGAAACCGTGCCGAAAAAGGCTTGCAAAGTTACATAATCTTTCTGTTGTTGTCAATTATTTAACGGCCGGGCATATTGTTTAACTGTTTGATCCTTGATCACCGATCCCCCCAATATCACAAGCCGTTCAATGGCATTGTGCAATTCACGGATATTACCTGTCCATTTGTATTGTTGCATTTCAGTAATTGCATCATCTGTGATTTGAGGGAGAGCCTTACCCATCTTTTCGCAACTGAGTGCAACAAAGTGTTTTACCAACAGCGGGATGTCATCTGCTCTTTCGCGCAAAGGTGGAACACGGATCAGGATTACGCTGATGCGGTGGTAGAGGTCTTCACGAAACCGTCCCTTTTCAATCTCTTCTTTTAGGTTTTTATTAGTGGCAGCGATTATCCTTACATCAACCGGAATCTCTTTTTCGCCTCCAACCCGTGTGATTTTGTTTTCCTGCAAAGCCCTCAGCACTTTGGCCTGCGCCGAGAGGCTCATATCGCCGATCTCGTCCAAAAACAAGGTGCCACCATGTGCCAGCTCAAAATCGCCTTTTCGTTGCTTGATAGCCGAAGTAAAAGCTCCTTTTTCGTGCCCGAACAATTGACTCTCTATCAATTCTGATGGGATGGCAGCACAATTCACTTCGATGAAAGGCGCATGTGCACGTTGACTTAACTCGTGAAGCTGGCGGGCAACCAGTTCTTTACCGGTCCCATTTTCGCCTGTAATGAGTACCCTGGCAGCAGTGGGAGCTACTTTTTGTATCATTTCCCGTATTTCTTCCATTGCGGCCGACTGGCCTACCATCTCATTTTGTTTGCTTACCGCTTTTTTTAATGCTTTGGTCTCGGTGATGAGCTTGGATTTGTCGAGGGCATTTTTGATGGTGATCAGCAGCCGGTTCAGATCGGGTGGCTTGGCGATGTAGTCGTAAGCACCTTTTTTGATGGCTTCAACGGCAGTTTCGATGGTGCCATGTCCCGAAATCATGATCACCGGACAGTCGGTAATTCCTTTGATGGCTTCCAGGGTTTCGATTCCATCCATTTCGGGCATTTTGATGTCGCATAAGATCGCATCAAACTCTTGTTCTTTGATTTTTAAAATTCCTTCCATACCTGTTTCGGCATCCTCTACCTGGTATTTTTCGTATTCCAGAATCTCGCGCAAAGTGCGTCGAATACTCTGTTCGTCGTCAATAATTAATATTCGGGGCATATTCCTGAGCTTTGCTGCGAAAATATTGATTTTTCCTGACTTGCAGGCAGTCTTTCAGAATAGATTTGTGTTTTTATGTTTAATTTTGATACCTAAACATAAGGTATCATGAGACAAACCAAGTTTCTGTGGGTTATTATTTTTTGTTGCTTTTTAGGTCATGCCATACAGGCTCAGTATCGTATTAATAATCAGGATGATGAATCACTCAAACATGCCTGGGCTGGTGGCCTGGATGCTTGTCAATTTGGTCGAATGGATCTGGATGGTGACGGCAAACAGGATTTGTTGGTTTTTGACAGGAGGGGAAATCGATTGCTTACCTACCTGAATAAAGGTAGTCATGGTGAAATCGATTATGATCTTGCACCACAGTATGTCAGTTTTTTTCCTGATTTTGACGAATGGGTGATTTTTGTTGATTATGATAGGGATGGCTTTGAGGATATTTTCACTTATTCAAAAGGTTGGGCAGGCATCAAGGTTTATCGTCATTTGGGTACTTTTCCTCCTGAATTTGAGTTGGTGGTGAGCCCCTATCTCACTTCTTTTCAGGGTGGTGGTTATGTAAATATCCTGGCTACCAATGCCGATTATCCGGCCCTGACAGATGTGGATGGGGATGGTGATCTGGACTTACTTAGTTTTTGGTCGTTGGGCACTTTTATCGAACTACATACTAATCTATCTATCGAATTATACGGACATGCTGATTCCCTGGTTTACGAACGAACAGATTTTTGCTGGGGGAGGGTGGCCGAAAATGAAGAAACAAATGAGATGTATCTGGATACCTGTTTGTTTAACAGGGAGATTCTGGCCAGTGAGCGAACACTTCGGCACCGGGGTGCAACTTTTGGTGTGAAAGACCTCAACAAGGACGGCCTGCCCGAGCTTATGCTAGCCGACGTGGATTATCCGGGCATTACGATGTTTACCAATGGCGGAACCGTGGATCAGGCGTTTATGATTCATCAGGATACGGCCTTTCCTGCTTATAGCACTCCTGTGAGGTTGTTTTCGATGCCCCTGCCTTATTTTACGGATGTGAATAACGATGGGCTGACAGATATGCTGGTTTCACCTTTTGATCCCAATTACGAAGTGACGGAAAACGTGAATAATGTGTGGCTTTACCTGAATGAAGGCACGGAAAACGAACCCGATTTCAGGCTTGTCCAAAAAGATTTTTTGCTGGAAGAGATGCTGGACTTTGGCTCTGGAGCTTATCCCTTGCTGGCCGATCTGGATGGAGATGGCAGCAATGACTTATTGGTGGGCAATTGGGGGACTTATCAGTTTTCGTGGTATGTGGGTGGCACGCTTTTCTCAAGACAACAATCGCAGCTGAGTTATTTTAAAGGGTTTTCAACAGATAATACGGATGTTTTTCAACTGGAGAATAACAATTATGGAAATTTGTTTTCGAAAAATCTCCGTGGATTATATCCTGCTGCTGGTGACCTGAATGGGGACGGCTTGACAGATTTGCTGGTGGGTAATGAGTTGGGTACTGTTATTTACCTGCAACAGCAAGCTAACGGGATTTTTTGGGAAGCAGCTGAAAGCTTTATGCAGATTGATGTTGGCAGTTATTCGGCTCCTCAGCTTTTCGACCTCGACAGGGACGGTATTTTGGATTTGATCGTTGGTAAGAAGGATGGAACGATCAGCTTTTACGCAGGAAGCGAGACGACCATAGGGATTATTTTTAATCGGGTGACGGATTTTCTGGGAGAAGTAAATGTAACTGATTTCAACCTTTCGTATGATGGCTATAGTACCCCGAAGTTTTTCCGGACTGCTGAGGATGAAACCCTGTTGTTGGTGGGTTCGGAACAGGGCAAACTGTATCTTTTTGAGGATATCGACGATAATCTTGAGGGTGCGTTTCAGGCTTCAGGTCGTTTTGAGGAATTGTTTGGTTTTCCGGCAGCAAAAAGTGACCGGGGTATGCGAACCTCAGTGGAAGTTCTTCCGCCAGATGAGGAAGGAAAACATGCATTGATAGTTGGAAATTATTGTGGCGGACTTGAGTTTTTCAATGGAACGGCTGAGGTATTGCCCGGTTTCTCATCATTGGACTATGTTCAGGAATTGAAGTTAAGCCCAAATCCAGCAAATGAAAAGGTGTATGTTGAACTACCACCACAATTTGAGAAACACCTCAGCCTCGAGGTATTTTCTTTGTCGGGAAAATTAGTAAAGCAGCTCCAACTGACCTCATCTACAAAAGCAGTCGAATTGGATATTTCAGGTTTTAAGCCCGGCGTTTATCTGCTGCGATTGAAACATTCTCAGGCTGTATTGTATGGCAGATTCATCAAACAGTAGCATCATTTGAATATTTTCACCCCCTTGCCTAAGCCTATTCACGAAGTCGGGGTTTTTGGATTTGATGTACTTTTGTAAAAAAAAAGTTCATGATCACATTCGAACAAGCCCTTGATGAAGTAACGAAGGCCATTCCAAGTCTTGGCAAGGAAAAAATCCCGCTGGCAGATAGCCTTGGAAGGGTTTTGGCTCAAAATGTTTCGAGCGATATCCAAATGCCTCCCTTTGATAAAGCTGCCGTGGATGGTTTTGCCTGTCGCAGAGCCGATCTCGAAAAACCTTTGGAAGTCGTTGAAACAATAGCTGCCGGCAAGGTTCCGCAAAAGACCATTTTGGAGGGTAAATGCGCAAAAATTATGACAGGTGCCATGTTGCCCGAAGGTGCTGATTGCGTGGTGATGGTGGAAGAAACCGAACTTTTGCCGGACGGAAGCATCAAAATCCTGAACCCAAAAACCAAAAATAATATCGCTTATAAAGCCGAAGACATCCAATCAGGTGAGGTTGTGCTGCAATCCAATACCCTGATTGCACCGCAACACCAGGCTGTTATGGCTGCTGTGGGTGCTACTGAAATAATGGTTTATCAGAAAGCACGTGTCACCGTTTTTAGTACTGGCGACGAATTGGTTGAACCCGAGCAACAACCCGAACAAGGCAAAATCCGCAACAGCAATGGCATACAGTTGGTTAATCAGACTGATCGCATGGGCTGTGAAGTGCGCTACGGCGGTATCATTCCTGACACGGCTGAGGATTCAGAACGCATGATTCGTGAAGCTTACGCATGGTCGGATGTGATCTTGCTCTCGGGAGGCATTTCGATGGGTGATTTCGACTTCATTCCTGCAGTGTTGCAAAAGTTGCAGTTTGATATCAAGTTCAGGACGATTGCGGTACAGCCTGGTAAACCCACAGTTTTTGGACGATCGGGAAATAAATTTGTGATGGCATTGCCGGGTAATCCGATTTCCTCTTTCAATATTTTTGAGTTGCTGGCCAAGCCGATGATTTACCGCTTGATGGGCTTAGCCTACACTGCCAAAAGTTTTGAATTTCCACTGGCCGTGGAATACAAACGCAAGCGTTCGGCGCGACTGGCTTTTATTCCGGCAATTCTGGATGAAAATGGCGTAAATCCGGTTGACTATCATGGTTCGGCACATATCAATGCACTTTCGGCTGCAAATGTGCTTTTTGAAGTTCCCATCGGGACAACTGAAATGCACAAAGGAGATAAAGTTCATGTACGATTCATTTAACCGAAAGATAACCTACCTGCGGATTTCGGTTACTGATCGCTGTAACCTGCGTTGCCGCTACTGCATGCCCGAGGAGGGTGTGAAACCGCTTCCACACGAACAGATACTGAGTTTTGAAGAAATTATGGATGTAGCAGGTTTTGCGGTGGCACACGGGGTAAACAAAATACGCATCACGGGCGGAGAACCCCTGGTACGTAAAGGAATTGTGGGCTTGGTGGCGCAACTTGCCAAACTTCCCGGTCTTAAAGATTTTGGCATGACGACCAATGGTATTCTGTTGCCGAAATTTGCACAGCAGCTGGCTGATGCAGGCTTAAAGCGTGTGAATATCAGTCTGGATACTGTTGATCCCGGAAAATTTAAATGGATCACGCGACTCGGCAATGTTGAAGATGTTTTCAAAGGAATTGAAGCTGCGCAGAGAGCCGATTTAACACCCATCAAGCTTAATTGCGTAATCAAAAACAATCATGACGAACCGGATGCTCAAGCTGTAAAGGTCTTTGCCGATGCCAATGGTTTGCAAGTACGTTTTATCAAAGAAATGAATCTTGAAACAGGACAGTTCTCCGTTGTAGAAGGTGGTGATGGCGGACATTGTGCCAGCTGCAACCGCATGAGGCTCACTGCCAACGGCGACCTGAAACCCTGCTTGTTTACTGATCTGAGTTATAACGTGCGTGAGCTTGGCGTGGAAAAGGCTTACCGAATGGCCATCCAAAACAAACCAGCCTGCGGCTCTATCAATCATTTGAATCAGTTTAGTAATATAGGGGGGTAGGGAATATTGTGTTTAAGAGTTTAAGAGTTAATGAGTTAATGGGTTTATGAGTTAATGTGTTAATGAGTTAATGGGTTAATGTGTTAATGGGTTAATGGGTTAATGTGTTAATGGGTTAATGAGTTAATGGGTTTATGAGTTAATGGGTTAATGTGTTAATGGGTTAATGAGTTAATGTGTTAATGAGTTGTTGTCGTGGTTGTTATGGTTCAAATTGTCTGAGTATGTTTGGATGTGATCGACCGGCTTGTGCTAAGCACTCGTGGTGCCCAGCCCTGAGTGCCTGTTGTACTTTGCCCCTAGCTTGTCGATGGGAACCTGACGAATCATGTCGATGGGAGCCTATTGAACTATGTCTTAGTAAGCTGAGAGCATCGGGGATATAAGAAATCCAAGATTCAAGGATTCAAAATTCAAGATTATACTCTGACGGTCTGAAAGTCAAAGGTTAGAAGGTCGATAATTATCTTCTTTCTTCCGGGGTCAGGAGATAAATTGTTGCCAATATTAGAATATGCGAAAACATAATAAAACGTTAATCGAACCAAACTAACGTCAAAGGCATAAGCTTATTTAGGTGTGGCATTGTTGTTATTGTTTTAATTTGGACCTGATATGCTAATAAGTTGATATAAAGCATACTGCTATTGAATATTTTGAGCAAAAAAGGCAGCTGCTAAGATAGTTATCAGTAATAAATGCTATTAAATAGTCCCTTTTGTGTCATATATCAGCATAACTTAAATTGAATTGACTTAATAAATATTGCTAGATATTATAAAAATGGGTCATTCATACAAAAAAGCATACTGTTCATACAAAATATCTTTCATTATAGGAAAAACCTAGTGATATTTTTGATTTATCAATACGAAAAACAAATCTTTGCGGCATTTAACTAAAATTATCCCTTTATGACTTCCACTAAAATGCTGCGTTTGTTTGTGCTTTTGCTGGCAACAACGCTCACTGTTCTTAGTTCATGTAAAAAAGATAAGGTTAAAACCGAGCCAAATACTCCCCCGGTCTATTCTAACGGACAGGGCGAAATTGGCAGCACCGGTGGCACAGTATTGATAGATGACGCGTCTTCACCTATTAATGGAGCCAGTATTGTTATACCGGAAGGAGCATTGGAAAGCACTATTGACATTAGTATCCAACAAACTAGTGTAACAAGCGCAGGAGGGTACGAAAATATTTTAGGTGTAAAGTTTTTACCAGAAGGAAGCGTTTTTCGGAAGAAAGTTGAAATTACGATCCCATGGAGTACGCAAAATCAAACAGCCACAAACTCAAGGGTATATTATCTCGATGAAAATAATAGCACCATAAAGCAATTGGAAGTGAAAAGTGTGAGCACCCAGAACAAACATACAACTGCCTATACCTCACACTTTAGTGTTTTCTTTTCTAATCCTGATATATTGAATCACACTATAGAATTGGTGAAAACGGGAAATTATTTTGGCGGATATTTTAATTTACAATCAGCCTTTGACCAAATACCCACCATCATTGATGATGGGCGAAATGCAGATGATATTATTGATCAAGAAGATGGCTTAGTTAATTGTTCAGTTAGATTGATTTTTCAATTGCATGAAGAAGATGGTCTATTTTGGAAGGAAGTAGCTGATATGTCATTGTATATTGATTACGACCAATCGAGCGGTAATTGGTCAATTTGGGTCAATAAATCAAATTCTTCATTGGGAGGCAATGAGGTGTTTGAGATTTTCCATAATGAAGGCCTGACATTTGAACAAATGACAGGAACATGGATGAGTGGTGATCCATTTCTTGCTATATTTGATGAAGACACTTATATGCAAAACGATTTTTCGATAAACCAAAGCAAGAAGTATCGAATGAGTTGTACTTGGGGCATTGTTAAGGATTATAACGGATTCCTGGAACCTTATGTATGGACCTGGCAATATAATTATGAATCAGACCAGAAAAAATGGTCTGAAGCATCTGCATTCAATGGTGATGCCAACCAAAACAATATTATTGATACTTACGAATCCGGAACCGGCGGGAACAATCCACCCAACGAGCCTGCCAATCCATCACCCTTAAACAATGCCACAAACATTTCTGTAAACACCAACCTGAGCTGGACATGCACTGACCCTGAAGGCGACCAACTCAATTACAATGTTTATTTTGGTACAAGTAGTAACCCACCTTTAGTGGAAGAGTATTATACCTCCACAACATTCGAACCAGGTACTTTGGCTGAAAATACCACTTACTACTGGTATATTAAGGCTTACGAAGTGGGTAATAATGACAACCAAAACGAAAGCGAGCATTGGCAATTTACAACTTCAGATGGCGGTGGTGGTACCACTGGCACCTTCACAGATCCCCGCGACGGCCAAACCTATGCCACTGTTGAGATAGGAAACCAAACCTGGTTTGCCCAAAACCTGAACTATGAAACTTCTAACTCATGGACTTACATTGATGATCCCGCCAATGGCGATATCTACGGCCGTCTTTACACCTGGGAGGCAGCACTTAATGCCTGTCCAAGTGGCTGGCATTTGCCCGGTGATGAAGAATGGAAAACTATGGAAATCCTACTGGGTATGAGCCAAAGCCAAGCTGATATACCAGGATGGCGTGGAACTGATCAGGGTGAACAAATGAAATCTACCAGTGGCTGGAACAACGATGGCAACGGAACCAATAGCAGTGGTTTTAATGCCCTTCCTGGAGGACACAAATTCAGCAACGGGTCGTTCAATTACATAGGTAACGGCGGTTTCTGGTGGTCAGCTACAGATAGCTCAAGTACTGATGCGTGGGGCCGATATCTGTTCTTTGATCTCGGTAAGGTGGGCAGAGGCTACAGCGACAAGACTGATGGCCGAAGTGTTCGTTGCCTCAAGGACTGAATTGGACATCGATAGGTGGTCATTGGCGATATGATAATTTCTTCGCGTTACTTATGCAAAAAAACTAATTTGTTTTAAAAATACAGATTTTCCCAGTGTTGAGGAAATATGGATATGATACGCCTTTTTTAGTGCGGATTAGTGCCTAAGACATCTTGCACCAACATTTCTATCATTTTGTTTTTTATCCATGAGTTAGGTCAGAAATTGACCAATCAGAGATCGAAATCCAGAGCAATTATTAATTTTCATGGTGGTAAGACTGGAGTGAATAAAGCACTGTAGCTTGGCTAAGTCTGCGACAACATCGAATGATTTACATAAACTATTGATAATCAATTAGCTCGTTGTTTTCATCTGCTCAAATCACCACTCAATAGTGTAAGTTTTTCATAAATTAGTACAATTTAGAACTTGCATTTCTAATATGTACTATTTATCTTTGTGCCATGATACAAAGACAGATAGGAGAGAAAATAAAGTCGTTAATAGGGAAATACCCCGTAATCACCATTAACGGGCCGCGGCAGTCAGGGAAAACTACTTTAGTTAAACAACTATTTTCAGCATTTAGCTACGTTAATTTTGAAGATATCGAGCAAAGAGAGTTTGCCATTTCCGATCCAAAAGGTTTTCTCAATGCCAAAGGAAAAAAGTTAATTATTGATGAAGCCCAATACGTAACGGATATTTTCTCTTACATACAAATCTATGTTGATTCCGATGCTGAAAGGCAGTATATTTTGACAGGCTCTCAAAATTTTTTGCTTATGGAGCGAATCAATCAAAGCCTGGCAGGCAGGGTGGCCATATTCAACTTATTACCCTTTTCAATGAGCGAACTCCACGGTACCCCTTTCGAAAAACAGACCTATCAGGAATCAATAGTATATGGCGGTTATCCAAGAATTTATGATAAAGGCCTCGATCCAACCGAGTGGCTTAGAAATTACAATGCAACCTATGTTGAGAGAGATGTAAGACAGATCATCAATATCGGAGATCTCAATGCTTTTCAAAAGTTCATAGCATTGTGTGCAGGCAGAATTGGTCAGTTAATTAATTTTTCTTCCATTGCCAACGAACTATCCCTTTCCTACCACACGGTTCAAAAATGGTTATCCATATTAGAAGCCAGTTTTATCACCTATCGCTTATATCCTCATCACAAAAACTACAATAAAAGATTGGTTAAATCTGCCAAACTCTATTTTTATGATACAGGTTTGGCTTCTGCCATACTAGGCATCAAAGATGTTGAACAACTTCAATTACATTATTTAAAGGGAGAACTTTTCGAGAATTTCATCATCACCGAACTTATAAAACAAAAACTAAATGCAGGCCAAGCAAGCAATTATTATTTTTGGCGCGACAACAAAGGTGTAGAGATTGATTGCATTCACGAAGAAGGGAATAAAACAATCGCCATTGAAATCAAGTCGGGGATGTCCGTTCATCCAGACTTTTTTAAGAATTTATTGTATTATCAACAGTTATCTGAGGTTTCAAACAAAGAACTCATTTTGGTTTACGGAGGAACTGAAAGCTACCAAAGACTACAGGCCAGAGTTGTTTCGTGGAAGGACTTGCACCTGATAACAAAGGAATAGTACCCATCAAATAGTTAAATATTACAGTTTCTTAAGAGGTAATTCCTGAGGATAAAATTTTAGCGAAAACAAAATATGATCAAATCTATGTCAAAGCCGTTTTACAAAATAATAACCACACTGTTGATCATATGGATGAGTGTTCCGCTTTGTACCATAGCACAAATCACCACCCGACAGGCTCGCCCTATTGATTCAGCATTGGTGGTGCAATACCTCCAATTTGGCAATTTCCACACCACCAACTATCACGATTTGCCGGCTCAACAGAAATAGCCGGTTAAGGATGAAAAATACCTGCCACAGCTTAAATTTTATGTTTCAGGATTTGAGACAAGTCCCTATGGCATAGAATGGATGAGGTTCGACAAGGATAGTCCTGTCAACAACTTGATAAAGATTGTGCCACACATAGCCTTTGAAGTTGATGACCTGGATTTTGAGCTTTCAAGGCGAAAATTTAATATTATCACGCCTCCGAATTCTCCAGGTGAGGGAACAAGAGTTGCCATGATTGAACATAACGGGGCTCCTATTGAATTGATCGAATTTGAAAAGCCTAAAGCATAACAATTGAACACATCAAAGGGCATAAAACACTATGATTGTGCAAGATTGCACGCATTCAATCCCACAATAAATTTCGAATGACATTTAATGGCTTGAAGGAAATACTATCTTTACAATGGCGTTAGTTCTTGAAAGTATTTGGACAAATCGTAAAGTGCAGGCAGATAAAGCTTTGCTGAACTCTCTTTGGATGGTTGAGAGGGTTTTCGAAGGTTTGTGGCTGCGTAAAAAGTCTGTAAGCTTACTCTGGCAAGTTGATAGGGTAGTGGCTGTTGGTTACTGCCGTCAAACCAAAAAGCGGCATGTAAAACGCCAGAAACGTACGAATCTGAAATAAACAGGGTATGAAACAAGCGATACTAAAATATTATTATGACTTGACAAAATATAATTTAGGATTCTCAATATTTATCGGATTTCTAACCCTTAGGCCTTTTATTGGAATTGTTACGTTTGGTACGTTTGGGATGCTTGTTGGATTGTATTGTTATAAGTATTTTCACCAAAATCAATACTATTTTTATTACAATCTCGGGATTAGCAAGCTTAGATTAGTTTCTGTTACTTGGTTTATGAACCTGACTTTCATGGTTTTTTTGCTTTGGATGATATGGTAAATGAGTAGATTGACAATACATAGTGTGACCAAAGGATTCAAAAAGAATCTTGTACTTTCTGATATATCCTTCTATATTGAGACTGGCGAGATACTTGGAATATTTGGCAGAAACGGGACCGGTAAATCGACTTTGTTGAAAATATTATTTGGGACGTTACGTCCTGATTCAATTGACGCATCCATTGATAATGAAAGCTACAACCCCAAAAGTAACATTGTATTGAAAGATTTGGCCTACCTGCCACAGGACAATTTTTTGCCACAAGATATTAAAGTAAGAAATGTTGTGCCATTATATTTTCCGGATGGTGAGATTCAAAATAAAATATTATTTGACTTACGGGTTGCCAAGGTTTCAAATCTGCTGGTAGGGGCTTTGTCGCATGGAGAAAGGCGGTATCTGGAGATCCTTATGATTTCGAGCTTGCCGCAAAGGTTTCTATTATTGGACGAACCATTCTCGCTGATTGAACCATTATATCAGGACGCCCTAAAAGAGTTATTAACCCAGATAAAAAGAGAAAAAGGCATCATACTCACTGATCATTATTATTTGGATGTATTGCAAATTTCAGATCGAAATCTACTGATCAGGGGAGGTAGATCAATCGAAGTACGTGATACGAAAGATTTGGCAGCAAACGGATATATTCCCTTATTAAAGGCAAAATAAGAAACAACCCATATGAAATGGCCAGTGAGCAAAAAGAAATGCAGGTAAATTTTCTAATCTCAAAGCAGATTACTATTTTTACGAAAATGCTGCGAAGTGGTTTACTATTTTTCAATTAAATGATATATACATGGGTAATACGCAAAGGCTTACTATGATTCTAACCGCTAGCATGGCAGCATCTGATAGACAGGTTTTATGTGTACTGTTTCGTTGCAGTAGCAGGAATATTTGTACTATTTAAGTTGTTAAAAAAATTATTTAAATCAATGATACTTGAAACAAAACGACTAATAATCAGACCGATATCACTTGAAGACCAAAATGATATATTTGAATATAGACGTGATAAGGATATAAATAAATTTCAAGCTTGGATTCCTGAAACAATTGAGGACGTAAAAACCTTTATTGGTGATACTGCGAAACAAATTAATGTGCCTTATACCTGGTTTCAATTTGTAATTGTAGAGAAACAAACTCAATGTGTGATTGGTGATTTGGGAATTCACTTTCTCGACAAAGAGAATAGACAGGTTGAAATCGGGTGCACCCTGAACAAAAATTTTCAGAACAAGGGTTACGCCACCGAATCGGTTAAAAGAGTAATTGACTTTTTATTTAAGGAGCTGCATAAACATCGGATTATTACATCAATAGACCCAAACAATATGAGCTCAATCCGTTTAGTCGAAAGAATCGGCTTCAGGAAAGAAGCACATTTTGTTGAAAGTTTATTTGTAGATGGAAAATATGTAGATGATCTGGTGTACGCTCTGACAGAGAAGGATTGGGAAATATAGATCCGTGATGTTTTATTTGGTTGATTATACCGCGAATTTGGAGGAAAGGAGCCATGCATCTCAGGGAAAAATGCGTTGGAAATGGTTGCTTTTGATATGTGAAATTTTATACCTTTACGGTGTAAAAAGCTTAAAAACAATGAAAAAACGTCATGTGTACAAGGTGAATAGAGCCGCAATAACTTTGGTGTTTATTTGTTGGGTGCAAATTTGAAAAATAACACAATGAGAAAATTTACCATTATTTTGATTGCAATTCTTTTATCAAGTAAATTGTTTTCACAGACTTATTTTTATTTTCCAACTTCGGATGCCGTATGGAATTATAAAATTGCAGGAAGTTTAAGTTATCCATATGAATGGCCAGTAATTGATTCTCTTGGACAAGTAATTACAATAGGAAGTAATCAATATATTGAAGTTTATGTTGCTTCACAAGGGGGTTCAAGTGTTGTCGGAGCAATTCGAGAAGATACAATCCAAAGAAAGATTTACTTTCATAATTATACGAATGAAATCGTACTTTATGATTTTACATTAGACGTTGGAGATACGATCTATTATTCAACAAATCTCAATTACAATCTGGATTATTACAAAGTAGTTGATTCCATTGATTCAACCTTTGTAAGCGGGCAATTCAGGAAAACCTGGTTTCTTACAAATTCATATTTGGGCATGACCGACATCTGGATTGAAGGAATTGGAAGCGTTTACAGATATGGACTTCTTTATCCAAATGACCCTGATATAGTTTTGGATGCATCAAATCCTTATTTTGGTTGTTTTTCGCACGACACAGTGATATATATTGATGATAGTAATTGTACGGGTACTTGCCCGTGTACAGACTGGTTAGTAAAAGTTGAAGAAGTAAATGAAATAAATGAAGACATTACTATTTTTCCTAATCCAGCGAGAAACACGATAATCGTTGAATTTTCAAATGATATAGAAGCATACAATTGTTTAGAGCTTTTAGCATGTAGCGGAAAATTGATTCGAAAAATTGATATTTTATCAGATAGAATTGAAATTGATATAAAAGAATTAAATAATGGTATTTATTTTATCAGACTGACAGGTAATGAGAAGACAACTTTAAAAAGAATAATTAAGAACTAAAATCTACCCATAACAGCACCTATGGATAGCCTATGAAAGAGCAAATGGAAACAGTACTGCTAAGCAGAAATTTTGTAGCGGGAGAAAGTGACGAAGCCAGCAAAATGGCTGTTGGGCATAGCTGCTAAACATTAATATTCATTAAAAAATCAACACCATGAAAAAACTTTACACATTATTCTTCTTACTGATTATTAGTCAGTTCGTAAGCGCACAAGAATTCAGTTTTCAAATGTATTTTGAAGATGCCATCGGTAATAAGGATACTTTGACAATCGGATTTGATAGGAATGGAACTGATACAATAGATACTGAATTTGGGGAAGTTAACCTTATTTCAATCCCCCTTGATACATCTTTTGATGTCAGGATATCGAATGAATGGCAAAATAGAGTTTACCATCAGATGCCAGGGACTTTTCATACTAAAAAGCAAATAATTGAGCAAAAGGAATGTGGCGTTTGGTATTCGGTCAATAGCATTGATATTTTTACTGATAATTGGCCGGTGACAATGCATTGGGATAGTACATTATTTGTTGATACATGTTTAAACGGTAGTTTATTCACAAGCGTTAATCCGGGCGGTTGGTGGGATACAGGTGGATTCAGAGAAGTACTTGGTGGCAACAGTTCTTTAACTTTTGAACCAAACTATCCTTATCATGATGATAATTATGGGTATATCAATGAAAATAATGACACCATAGATGTTTTCTGGCAAACTTTTGGTGACTTTTCAATATTAATTCTCGGAACAGACGAATTTGCGAGTAATGAGGACTTTCAACTATATCCAAATCCAACGATCAATACTATCACAATCGATTTTAAAGGCCAGGATTTCAATATTAAAGAAATTCAGGTTCTCAACATGAATGGAAAGTCGCAACCGATTATAGTTTCTGGTAAAAACATAGACCTTACGAAAATACCAGATGGATTATATTTAATCCGATTGACCTTATCGAATGGGGAAACGATCACAAAAAAAATAATAAAGAAAAAGGCAGTTAATTAAGTAGCTTGCAAATTTGGCAGAAAGTGCTGAATATGAGGAGAATAACACTAAGTTTAATTGTTTATAACTTCGGAAATAAATCTTTTCAAAAAACTAATAACCAAATATTCCAACCGTAAGCGGCAGTAGGAGTAAAAAGAATGGGAGAATCATGAATAAAGTAATTTTATTGGGGCTATTTCTTATTTGTGTAAATAGAAACATTTCATTTGCCCAAACAATTGATTTAACCTCGGTTGATGAATTTTTTAAAGTAGCTTCAACCTTAAAAGAAGGAAAAATGATTTCAGATGAGCAATGGGTTGATTTTGACAATTCGACCGGCTACAAGAAATATGCAGATTCAAAAAACAAATTTGTAATCAATACGATAAAAGCTTCTATTGCTATGGCTTTTGGAAACAAAGAACCTGATGTAAAGGATAGTGTGTTAAGTCTTTCAAAAGAGGAAATGGCCAAAAACAGGAAACTGATGTTTCAAAAGCGTATCCTGACGAATTATTTCGACATGAAAGGAAGTTACGATGCTGTTAAATCATTCCGTGAAAATTATAATTTCAATGCTTTTGTTGAAAACTCAAAACAAAGGTTATTTACCTTTCTGGGGAGGGCAGTTGACACATCGTTTACATTTAAAACAGTATATTTTGCCTGCATGGATGCTGATGGAAGCAATGAAGAAGATGGAATATACCTTGATTTTAACCTAATTTATAAAATGACGGACGAGCAGCGGATAAACTTTCTTGCTCATGAATATTTTCATAATTACAGGGAGAAGTTCGAAAACCATGCTTTCAATCATAAATGTGATTTAAATTTTGGGATTGATATGCTTCAGAACGAGGGTATTGCAGACCTGATTGATAAAACTGATGGATATAAGAATTATTATACCAATGTAATACAAGAGCCTGAACTGAAAGAAGTTATGATAAATTTATACAATCAGGCTCCTAAAGATTTAGAAAAACTTCAACAGGTGATTTTAAAGTATGCTAAAAATGAGTTATCTGAAAATGAAACAATTGATGAGTGGATAGAAATCGTAAAATTCAACGGTCATGCAATCGGTTTTTATATGGCGAATCAAATTGTGATAGCTGGATATGAAAATGAAATGCTGGAGACTTTCTTTAATCCCTTTGCGTTTTTTGCTCTTTACAATAAGGCAGCTAAAACCTTGAATTCTTTTCAGTTGAGTGATGAATTTATGGACTACCTGAGAACTATAACAAAGGAATATTACCAATAACAAACATGGCTTACCCTGCCTGTCTGCTGCCAGGCAGATTTGGCTGGCAGAAAGGGGTTAGGCTGATGTTGAGTTTCTGTTCTGTTAATAGGGGAACTATTTTCATAATAATCAAATCATTTAACGAATTGAACGGGTAAAAAATAAAGGCCGGATAACACTTAACCACAGCTTGAGGATGGATTTTTCATTTCTCGAAAATTCAGTAAAAAACTTTTTGGCCAGGAAGCTGAGGATGCTGCTACTTCTTATCTTTGTCGCATGAACTACCCCGAAACCCTCCAGTGGATGTTTGCACAGCTGCCCATGTATCAGCGCGTGGGAGCGGCTGCCTACAAAGCCGATCTGGATAATACCATCCGGTTACTGAAGTTGCTGAATAATCCACAACAGCATTTTCCTGCCATCCATATTGCCGGCACCAACGGCAAAGGTTCTGTGTCGCATATGATTGCTGCTGTGCTGCAAACAGCAGGTTACAAAACAGGCTTATACACTTCGCCACACCTGCATGATTTCAGGGAGAGAATTCGCGTCAATGGCGAGCTGATCCCCGAAGAAAAGGTGGTTTCCTTTATTGAAAAGCATCAGCAGGATTTTGGGGCCATGCAGCTTTCATTTTTTGAAATGACAGTAGGAATGGCTTTTGATTATTTTGCTGCTAAAAAGGTGGATATTGCAGTAGTAGAAACCGGCATGGGTGGCAGACTGGATTCTACCAATCTGGTGCATCCGGTACTGAGTGTCATTACTAATATCGGTTTTGATCATATGCAGTTTTTGGGTGACACCTTACCCAAAATTGCTGCCGAAAAGGCTGGTATCATTAAGTCCGGGGTTCCTGTTGTGATAGGGGAGACCCAGCCCGAAGTGCGGGAGGTTTTCACAGCAAAAGCAGCCGAACAGAGCACTGAAATCTATTTTGCAGATCAGCTTTTCGAAGCCCGTCGCATACAACAGGACAGTCAGATGAGCCAGCGATTCGATCTGTGGAAGGGCGATCAGATTTATTACGAAGACCTTACCATACCCTTATTGGGGCATTATCAGCAGATGAATCTCGTAACGGCGGTTTGTGCGCTGGATCTGATCAGGGATCGTTTAAATGGTCCGACAATGATTTATGGCATGGGATGGAAAATGTGGTGCAGCTCACGGGCATCAAAGGACGCTGGCAGGTGCTGGGACGCATGCCACTTTGTGTTGCAGATACTGGTCATAATGCTGCCGGAATCCGTCAGAATATGATGCAGCTGAGTCAGTTGCGCTACGAAAAACTGCATGTTGTGTTGGGCGTAGTAAATGATAAAAAGCTGGATGATATTTTACAGTTACTGCCTGCCAATGCTCAGTATTATTTCTGTCGCCCGGATATCCCCCGCGGACTGGATGCAGAAGCGCTTTCGAAAACGGCTTTTGGCTATGGACTCAGGGGCGAGGTTTATCATACGGTAACGGAGGCCTACCGTCATGCCCGCGAGCTCGCCGGCGCAAAGGATGTGGTGTATGTAGGAGGAAGTACTTTTGTGGTGGCGGAGGTAGTTTAGATGTTTACGGGTTTACGGGTTTAGGTGTTTATGGGTTTATGGGTTTACGGGTTTATGGGTTTATGGGTTTACGGGTTTATGGGTTTACGGGTTTAAGAGTTTATGGGTTTACGGGTTCACGGGTTCACGGTTCAGCCAACGCCAGCTATCAAAGAAGTTGCGAGCTGACCCCTGCAAGGGGTTCAGGGGTGCGCGCGGGGTAAAAACAGTTCTCATATGATTAATCTGGAAGCAATCCTTAATCATTAATTTTAAGGTAAAACGAGCCAACGCCAACGCCAACGCCAACGCCAATAGCAATCAAAGACGTTGCGAGCTGACCCCTCCTAGTCCCTATGTTTGTACCGTATTAGCAGAAAATACGCATAAGTCAAAGAGTTTTATTTTTGAAGTAGTAATAACAAATAAAAACCCAATGACTTATGCAATCACAAAATTCGGAATTAAGTTTTAAAGGACGGTTCTACTGCAAACTTAGTGGAGAGTTCGATCCAAAAAGCACATTTAATATTCATAGTCAAATACTTATAAGCATAATAGGCTAAAGACATAAAAAATACCTCAAAATCCTTTATACCAATTAAATATGAGGTTTTACAAACAATCCTTCCACGAAATTTGCAGTAGAACCTAAAGGACAAAGCATTTTTGTCGGAATAGATGTACATTTAAAGAGCTGGACAGTGACAATTTTAACAGAATCGTTATTCCATAAGACCTTTACGCAACCGGCCAGTCATTTGGTCTTGCATAACTATCTTACCAAACACTTTCCACAAGCGACGTATTACTCAGTTTATGAAGCAGGTTTTTGCGGTTTCATGCCACATTACAGGTTACGGGAATTGGGGATAAAGAATATTGTAATAAATCCGGCAGATGTGCCAACAACACAAAAAGAACACTTACAAAAAGATGATCCGACAGATAGCCGCAAGCTAGCCCGATCATTACGATCACAAGAATTGACAAGTATTTACATTCCACAGCTATCTAGTTTGGGAGACAGGACACTGGTACGTTTACGAGCCTCCTTAGTAAGTGACATGGTCAGGTATAAACAGCGCATCAAATCATTGCTGTATTTTTATGGAATTAGTTTCCCTGAAGAGTTTAAAAAACCACATACACACTGGTCCAGCCGATTTATGAAATGGCTTCGCGAATCAGTAGAATTAGCTCATGAAACAGATAGACAATCCATACAAATTCTTGTACAGCAAGCCGAGCAGCAGCGAAAACTTTTACTTGAGGTAACAAAGAAAATCAAGGCGTTATCATCAAGTCAGAAGTATGAGAAGAATATTAAACTATTACGTACAGTGCCAGGCATAGGATTGATCACAGCCATCACGCTATTAACTGAGATTGAAGATATAGGCAGGTTTCCCAATACGGATCATTTCGCTGGTTACATCGGATTGGTTCCAACACGCCATTCAAGTGGTGAGAATGCCCGAGTTGGGGAAATGACCTTCCGTGGCCAAAAAAGGCTTAGAAAGCACTTGATAGAGAGTTCCTGGGTTGCCGCAAGGCTTGACCCGGCACTTTTAAAATGTTTTAATCAATACACTATGCGAATGGAAAAAAACAAGGCAATAGTAAAAATTGCAAGAAAACTTTTGAACAGAATCTACTTTGTACTTAAAAACCAGATGGAATATGTACCAAGTGTTGTTAAATGAATCCTTTAAAAACAATGAATACTATTTGTGACCGCTGAGAACCCCTTGCAGCTTATGTCTGCTTTTTTTTTTAGATTGCGGCACTATTCTTATAAGAACTGAAAAGGAAAATGTAGCATATAATGTCTACTGATAGAAGGTTGTTTTTGTAGGATCATTCGATTTTTGCAGAGGTCAAAAAAAAACTATACACCGATGGGTTTTTTTAGACCATAAAAGGATACCTGTAAAAGGAAAAAGGAAGACAACGAGCCTTCCCTTTTACAGTATATCCGTAAAGAGTATTGCTGACAGGTTGCTCCCCAGCAGAGCCTGCTTCCTCTTCCTCTTTACAAGAACAAAGTTAATAAACATAAAATGAATTAGTTGTACAAATTGAGAAAAAAATTATTCAAATAAAACTTGACTTACAACATAGAAGGGGTTATTTTGAGTCAGTCTATAGGTCAAAAGATATTCGCTAAAAAAATAAACAATGAGATAAGTTTCTCTATGCGAAACTTAATCCTTATTTTTGCTCCTAAGTATATGAAAGTACACTTGATTAAAAAGCAGTCGATTGAGGATTTTGTCCTTAGAAATGCCAAAAGCAGGGCGTCTTTTGAAGTTTGGTTATCTATCATTAAACGAGTGGATTGGAATGAGCCAAGCGAGATTGTTGCCACTTTTAATAGTGCTGATATACTTGGGAGAGGTACAAACAGGGTTGTATTTAATATTGGCGGAAATAATTTCAGACTAATCTGTAAATATCACTTTGGAAATGAGAGTGTTCATTTGTTTGTTAAGTGGATTGGTACACATGCAGCCTATACAAAACTTTGCAGTGAGGGAAAACAGTACAAGATTAATCTATATTAAGTGCAATTTGAAAGTATAAAAGATGGAAACGTTAAAATATACAGTGATAAAAGATGTGGAGCAGTACAAAAAGTATTGTGACATCATTGAGGAATTGATTCATAAAGACAATAAAGCAAACAAGGATGAGATTGAGTTGCTTTCAATTTTAATTGAAAAATGGGATGGCGAACATAATTCCTTGAGTGATTCTGATCCGATTGAATTACTTAAAGCATTGATGTTAGAGCATAATTTGAAAGCAAAGGATTTGACAACAATTTTAGACCTGTCAAAAGGAACAGTTTCTAAGATTTTAAATTATCATAAAGGGCTTTCAAAAGATACGATCAGAAGACTGTCTGATTATTTTAAAGTATCTCAGGAAGCTTTCAACAGGCCATACCGATTGGTTCACGAAGTAAACAGGCAATTTCGCAATGCAAGCCTGATGAATACAAGAAAAAACATGATAAGCTTAAAAGGGTCATTATAGCATTTGGTTCACGTCCTGAGCATCTATCCTTCCAACCCAAACACTATCAGAAATGCCATGTGGTTTGCGGGTGCTGTTGTAATCAGCTGATATAAAGGCGGTATAAATGTTAGTTTCAATGTTGTAATAAGGATTTTGAAGTACAAGACTGGCCTGTTTATCCATGCGATTAGCTGTTGTGATCTCCATAAACGGCATTCCGCCATACGATGTGTCGGCAACGCAAAAAACAATCAGCTTGTCATTGCCATGGCCATTTGTTGCAGTGTCGTTTTCCCAGCTGAGTTGAATGTTCCCCTTATCATCCTTTACAGCTTGCCAGTCAGTGGCCTGTGCCAGTGTGCCGGCACTTAGCTGCAGCCATTCATGGATGTCTTTGTTTTCTGATTGTCGGTAGCGGTTCAGGTTGGCCGATGCGGCAGCATTCCAGGGAGAGCGGTTTATGGCCTGGGCAGCAAAGCCAAAACGCAACAGGTGTTTCAGTGGTGAAAGCACTTTTACCACAGTTTTAAAATCATTCTGACTGGCCTTGAGCTTTGGTGTAGTTTTTTTGGTGCGAAAGCCCGGCCGCACCCTAACCACCGTTTTGCCATACATCTGATATACTACCAGGTTTCCAATGCGACCCGAAAGCCTGCCCATAAATGCGTCACTTGAATCAGCCATATAAAAGGGTTTAAGTCCGTATCAAAAAGCCATACAAAAGTAATAAAAAATATAGCTTATAGCTAGTAAAAACTAAGATTATACGTTTATAAACGATTAAACAACGACTAAACTAAGTGTAAAATAGGTATAAACTACGTTTAAATAGAGGCTTTGATACGGACTTGAATACTGGTTGAGGAGGCTTTAAACAGGTTTTCGGATTTGTTGAATTTAAGTGAATGTTGAATCCTTGAAATGAGTAAAACACAAGAATGTGTTAACGCACAAATACGACGCTTATTAGTTCAGTAGATGTGCTAAAGTACATAATATCAGAGTTATAACAAAACAATATTTTACTTTTGTCATATTGTAAGAGCCTTTATCAAGGTGCAAAACTTCAGCTGTTAATTCCGATAGTGGGCTTGGATAGTTAAAATATTTGATACCTTTACGTTGTGTAAAAATTCAAAAAATGAACAATACATGTTGTTAGGATGAAAATAAACGCAATAGCTTGTTTATTAAATTGTTATGCGTAAAATTGAATAGATCCAGAGAATAAATGAAAAGGCCAAATTTAGATAGAAATATTTCTCTTGAAGATTTCAACGATTTCTATTGGCTGAAACAAGAGCTTATTGCTTATTGCAGAACTATTGGGATTTCAACAATGGGTGGAAAAATTGAAATTGCTGACAGAATCAGACATTACCTGTCAATTGGAGAGGTCATAAAACACGAAACAAGGAAGATCAAAACTACTTCAAAGTTCAACTGGGACAAGGAAGCGCTGAATCGCGAAATCATTATAACAGATAATTATAAAAACGGGAAAAACGTAAGGAGTTTTTTTGTCAGAGAAATTGGTTCGCACTTCGCTTTTAATGTGATTTTTATGCAGTGGATGCGCGAGAATGTTGGTAAGAACCTTGGAGATGCAATTACAGCGTGGAATAGCATTTACGAAATGAAGAAGGACAAAAATTTTGTTAGCGAAATAGACCCACAGTTTGAGTTCAACAGCTACATCAGAGCATTTCTAAAAAACAATCCTGAATTGTCAGTTAAAGACGCGATGAAGTATTGGAAATTAAAACGTGCTCAGAGAGGGTCAAACGAATATGAACATAACGATTTGAACCTGAAATAATAACGAACGCACAACAGTATCTGCACCCAAACAGGAGTTTTTGAGCCGAGGCTATGTCAGTTGACGCGTGACAATCCAATCTGGTTTTTCTGTGCGATTGAGCTCAATACCTCTTATAAAATTACAAAAACGCTATCTTTACATTAAAAATAAAAAGGTTAGCGGGAGTGGAATTTAGTTCGAGCGGGACAATTTAAAAGAAAGGCAGTGACATTCTATTCATGACTTGTGGTACACATATTGTTTTTGAAAAATTTTATGACGTCATATAAAAAAATTATGCGTGTTAATAAAGCTTACAAGAATTATTTAGATTTAGTCTAAACATAAATTACGCTTTTATTTCAATCGCATCGAAACTTTGATTATTTTTAAAACCGATATCAACCTGAACCTGTTATAGTTCAATAAATGTTATATCCTTGATTTTGTGGGGGCAAAATCAAGTTAAACTTTACCAGCAATGTATGATTTGCTGAATATTTGTTCCACAAATGTTTGCTTCGTATGGCAACGGATCAAGATTTTCTTGAAAGTCTCAAGTATTTTCTATACCAGCTTTTTAGCTTTCCCCTATTTTACTGCTTGCAAAAAATTATCAACCAATCAGAATCCAAGAGACGATAAACTGACCTTGAGGCCTGTTAATCTTTCTTATATGTCCATTAGTTTAAACCCAAATTCCATAGTCCTATGAAAAGCGTTTTTTTTACCCTCTTAGTTTTTGTGTTTTTTAGTGCACTCCAGGCTCAAAACCAACAATTTAAGGATCTTCATCCTGATTCAGTGATGCGGCAGGATCCGAGATTTGCTAACTTGAGGGTTCAACCAGGAGAAGTCCTTGTAAAATTTGCAGATGATTTAAGGATTAACATAAGTACGATAAACGGCATTTCAAAGATCGGTATTACGGCTCTGGATCAGTTGTTTGAAAAATACCAGGTATGGGATGCCGAACAAGTATTTCCGGGAACTATTCGCAGGGCGGAAAAGCAGTTTATCACTACCTATAGTGGTGAAGTGTTTGAAGTCCCTGATTTACATAATATTTACCGACTAAAAACCGAAAAAGATCAAAAAACAGTCAATGAGTTAATTTCAGAATTGAATAAAGCTGAACAAATTGTTTATGCTGAGCCCAACGCACTTTATACGCTAGTAGGCAATGAGCCTTATGATTGTAGTGCCAATTTAATTAGCAATAAAAGCGGTAAAAGACAATCAAATAAGTCATCCCTGTCTGTAAATGATCCTTTTTATAACCAACAAGGCTATATTTCTGCTATCCATGCTGATTCTGTTTGGAATATTACAACAGGTGATTCAACTGAGGTAATAGCCATACTTGATACGGGTATTGACTGGCTTCATCCTGATCTTGTCAATAAAATCTGGACCAATGATAATGAGCAACAGGATTACATTGATAATGACGGAAACGGCTTTACCGATGACATCAGGGGTTGGGATTTTGTGAATAATGACAATAACCCTTTGGATGATAACGGACATGGCACACATGTGGCAGGTATTGCAGGTGCAGAAACAAATAATGGGATAGGGATTGCAGGTGTTAGCTGGAAAGCACGATTGATGCCCATTAAAGTATTTAATAGCGCGGGTTATGGAGATGCCGGTACCATTGCACAAGGAATACAATATGCTGCTGCCAATGGAGCATCAATTCTAAATATGAGTTTTGGGGGGTATTATCGCTCATTTACGATGGAGAATGCGTTGCTAAATGCCTATTTGTCAGCTGATCTTGTAGCTGCCTCAGGCAATGACGGCTTCAGTATTTATGCTTGGGCAGGATCTTGGCCTACAACAGCATATCCAGCAGCATTACCTTTTGTTTTAGGTGTTCAAGCAAACGCTGGTTTTTCCAATTATGATCCGGATGGCCCAATTTATTCCACTGACCTTGAAGGATTAAATTATGAGTTAAAAGCTCCTGGAATTGCTTATAGCACTTACCCAAATGGCTCCTACCGGACTTTATCTGGCACTTCCATGTCAACCCCAATAGTTGCAGGAGCAATTGCCTTATATAAAGCGGCTCATCCTAACAGAAACAAGGAAGAATTATGGGGTGATCTCATTCATTTTTCAAATGACATAATTAATATTCAAGAATCTGTTACAAATGACTCAAAATTTCCAATTCTCGATCTGAAAGCAGTCGCGCTCTCTGATACTTTAGGCGGTAATGATGGTGATGGTTTTTATGATGCCGGAGAAACTATACTCTTAACAACTACTATTCGGAATACGTTTGGGTTTGCTGATAGTGTTTATGTAAAACTACAGTACAATGAATATGAGAATCCTGAAGATGTTACTTTTCTTGTCGATAGCGCTTTTCTTGGTAGTATGAGCACTTATGCCACCAGAGATAATTATGCCACACCTTTAAAAATCTTCATTAATCCACTGATTAACAATGACAAACTAATCACAGTGGATTTACAGATGAAAAATACCGGCGACACCAACGAATATGTGCAGCAAATCCAGTTCAGGGTATATAATGGAACGGATATTTCAGGGCTTATCACACAAGACACCACGCTTACTCCAGATAAGCTATGGCTTTTTAATGCCAGTGCAAGAATTGACAATGGTGTTACCATGACGGTGATGCCGGGAACGCATGTTGAGATCAATGCCGGGGTTGACAACAGAGGAACTATAATCTGTGAAGGAACAGCTGATAGCTTAATTTATTTGAAGGGTGGTTTTAGTGGTAATGTTTCTTATAAATATACAGATATTAATCTCAAAGGCGGAAATATTAATACCACAACTCTTTCGAACTGTAAAGTATATAATTTTGAGCGATTAGAAGCAAATTTTATCTATAAATCAGATATTTATGAATCAGAGAATGCTTACTTATATATTGACAGTCTGACGCGTTCTAGAATATCAAACCTTTTAGTTTTAAATGGATATATTTCTAGTGTTCATTATTCAGTTATCCAAAATATAGCAGGCTTCCCAACAATATCTAATCTATCGAATTCTGTAATTGAGGATATTATAAATATATATGTATATATCTACCCCAATTGGCCAAATTTATGGAGCAAAAAATATCTTAAAAGTATAGGTTCGTTAAACAACCCATCTGTTTCAGGCAATTCATTCTTATCCGCAGGGTATTGGGCTTATTTTATTCAAACAACAGGGAGCCTATCCAGTGTAAATTTACCAGACAATTATTGGGGTACTGAAAACACTGACAAAATAAAATCAAAATATGCTGATTTCTGGGATGATGCCAGTACACCATTTTTGATTTATGAACCTAAATTAAGTGCACCTTCACCCCAGGCACCTGGCCATGTTTGGAAAGTACTTATTGATGGTATTGATGGGCAAGATGAGGCCTTTGAACCATTTGGCGTTGGTTCACATAAATTTGAGGTTTATTTTAACCGGCCAATGGATATTTCATACGATCCTCTGGTAACATTCGGGGTAAGGTATCCATATAACCAGCAAGTTGTATCCGACAGCAGTTCCTGGTCAGCTGATAGCACTATTTATACTGTATGGAAAACATTTGAACTCTATACTGGTGATGGAATCAACCGCATCAGAGTTGCCAATGCAAGGGATACTGATGGATGGGATATCCCGATTGAGGATAACCGCTTCGAACTACTCGTTGATGCCGCCGGCAGCGCCTCAATTGATTTTACTGCCTCGCCCGGCATTGGGAAAGTTGACCTGGAATGGCACGAGCCGGATGATTTGCCCACTTTGCTTGGGTACAATATGTACCGTTTCCATCACCTAACGGATACTACTTTTAGTGACACCACTTTGGTGAATTCCAATCTGATTAACGATACCCTTTTTACCGACTTTAATGTTGACCCGCTGGAGAAGTACTATTATATGTACAAAATTGTGCGCACGGATTTCACGGAATCGGATTATTCCAAGGTGGTGAATGCCACTGTATTGACAGCTTCGCCCGGTGATGCCAATGGCGATCAGACTGTGAATGTGCTGGATATCACCTCCATCGTTGGCCATATCCTGAACCAAAACCCACAGCCTTTCCTGTCGGAAGCCGCCGATGTAAATGAAGATGGTGCTATCAACCTGCTGGACATTATCGGTGTGGTAAACATCATCATGGGCAACAACAAGCAACCGCAATTCAGTGTGCCCGCCTATGCCTATCTGGAACCTGAAAGCATACAGTTCAAAAGTGATGGCAGCTTAAGTGGTTTTCAGTTTCAGTTGATCAGCCCCGGCATTGAAGAACTTGAATTCAAAAGCCTGCTTCCGGGCTATGAATTTATCAAACTCATTCGTGGTGACACACTTACTGGATTGATTTTTAGCATGGACAACAAGGCCATTCCTGAAGGAAAAATCAAATTGTTTGAGGTTACCAATCATCCCGGAACCCTGAGCTGGGGCGAGTTGTTTGCAGGAAACCTCAATGGAGATTACGTTCCTGTTTACAAGGACGCTACCCAACTGCCGGAGGATTACCGCTATAATTTTACGCTTTATCCCAACCCAAGTCAGGGTGCCATCACACTCGAGCTGTATGTACCTGAAACCTCTGACATTGAAATCACAGTGTTCAACACCTTGGGGCAGACTGTTTACCAACGATCAGAAAAAGACCTGACAAAAGGCAACCACAAGCTGCAACTGAATATCACCGGCCAGCATGCTCAGGGCTTGCATTATGTGAACATCACCTATCAGCCAAAAAGCAAGACCGGTTCGATGGGCTACCGCAAAGTGAAGAAAATGATACTTCAGTAGATTTTTAGAAATAACGTAACCAGATAATCATTCAAAATGACCGTTTATGTAAAAATTAACCCGTTAAATAAGTGATCAAGCAAATAACGATTTATTTGTTAAGATTTGTGGTTCTACTACCATTTTCGTGGGTAAAGGGAAAGACCACCGTGAAAAAACAAGATGGCACTTCTGAAATTTTCAAATCTTCTATATCCTTTAGCGATGAACTTAATTTCCTGAATTTTTCCGTTTA
>Ga0334900_1000392_pt1 | contig 65630 bp, 83 predicted proteins | sample GraSluR3_MG_2_FD_207231 | JGI IMG/M metagenome (GOLD analysis project Ga0334900, IMG submission 207231) | Sludge microbial communities from methane-producing bioreactor in Wageningen University, Netherlands - Granular Sludge_31_08-R3 | ecosystem: Engineered > Bioreactor > Anaerobic >... | reverse complement strand
CAGATTGCCCTGATCCCCTGTTGGCCCGGTAGGTCCCAGATTGCCCTGATCCCCCTGATCCCCTGTTGGTCCGGTAGGTCCCAGATTGCCCTGATCCCCCTGATCCCCTGTTGGTCCAGTGGGTCCAATGGGTCCATCAAAGATGTTTACCTGAAATTCATCAGGGGTTTCATAAACTTTTATTTTTACCACATCAGCCATCGTGTGTTCCCCCTTTTATTGTTTGATATTTGAATCCCGAGTAACATCCGGCAAAATCTTCCAATTCCCAGATATAAATGTCCGGACCACATTGTCTTTGATAAATTCAATATCATAAACATAATTGAAAGGGGGCACATCAATAATGCATGGATCCAATCTAAATTTACCAAGCGCCGGATCCAATATGGTAATGGTAGCATCAGATCCCGCCATAGTATCAAAGGAAAAGACCTTTGGTGTTTCCCGCAATGGATTCCTTTTCAAATGCATTCGGATCCGATATCCGGTCAAGTCCACCGGCACATCGTTTAATTCCAATTCAAAGACCAATCCCTTGAATGTATCCCCTGAAATATGGGGATTGAAATCATATTCCGCTACTCTTGTGTTATCAGCCATGGCCTGTTCATTTTTTTGTTGCTATTATTCTGATTTCAGGGGCTCCGTAATTCTCTTCTTCAACAACCCGAATGATTTGGAATCCGTTGGCTTTGATCAACCCCGCCAGCAATTCCAATGTATACCCGGATTTGTGGAATTGACCGGAATTTGTCTGCCATCCGAACATCACCTTCAGTCGATATCCCTGATCTTTCACCTGATCAATCTTCCCAATATCCGGGCAACTTATTTCCAATTTCCCCCCGGATTTCAACGCCCGATGGCAGATCCCAATAAACTCTTCCCCTTCCCGGAAAGAAAAATGCTCAATCACATGCTCCGCAAGGAAAGCATCCACGGTTCCGGGTAGGAAAAGATCCGGATCAAAAATGCTCCGCTGAATATCTGCCTTTTCAAATGGATCCAAAGAAAGATATCCAGTCCGATTGTTGCATCCAGCCCCGATATTGATCCGGACCAGATCCCAATCAGCAATAAAATTAGTTTCAATCCTTCGCTTCAATAATGCCCGATCCCGATTGATCAATTTCTCATCCTCCCACACCCGGGAATAACATTCATCCTTTTCCGCCACCCGGGTTTTATCTGAACAGATCCCCTGAATGAAATGGATATGATCAACCACCGCATTTTCGGATCTGATAAATTTCCCCAATCGATCCGCCTTCAACATCAATTCATTATCACAACCCACATGGGCGTATCCTTTGTAAAAGAAAAATCCCCCCAATTCTTTCCGCAATTCAATCGGGGCAAACCAATGTTGACACTCCGTGGTGGTTGCTCGATCATTCAATGCCACCAGATTCACGCCTTTGCAATCATTGTAAGCATGGATCAGGAATCCCATCTTTGGTTCAGTGTCATCCCCCAGATACATCACATATTTGCATCCATTTTTCTGAGCCTGATCCACCAATTTTTCAACCAGAATCGGCGCCCCAGATCTTTCAAATAAAGACAATTCAATTTTTCCATCCTGAAAAACTTCTTCCCCCTTCAATTGGGAAAAATATTCCTGATTTCCATCCACTCCCACAAAGATCCGGTAATTATCCACCACCGCATTTTTCTGAATATTCTGGATGCAATTGATCAATTGATCCCGGCGATTCAAGGAAGGGATCACAATCCCAATATCCCCATCCATTTTATTGAACCATTTCCAATTGAAAAGGAATCGGGGATCATGTGGTTTATATCGCAAACATTCATCCACCGCTATCTTCCCGGATTTCAGATCCCCCAAATGCCAATAAGCCATTGCCATGTAATCCTGTGGGACATATGTCTGGAATGGGATATAGTCGAAGAATAGGGTTTTCGGGGTGTTCAGCCATGTGCTTGCCTGCATCCATTTGATCACATCCTGCCAATTCTTTTCCTCATAAGCCATTTTTCCCAACAAAATGTAGGGATCACAATAATTTTCTTCCACCAACATCGCTTCAAAGCAATATCTTTTTGCATTTACCAGATCCCCCTTTTCTTTGTAACACACGGCCATTTCATACATAGCCCGATGCTTTTCCGGGATCCAATTACTCAAAGGAATATATTTTTTGAAAGCTTCAATCGCCTGATCAAACAACCCATTATAAATGCATTCCTTCCCATAATAAAACAGATATCTGGGCAATTCTTCTGGGGTGCAATCATCCACCACTTTTTTCAGGATCCGCAGGTTCCTTGCCGTATTCTGGGTTCCTTTCCCCTCATCCCTGAAATGATGGAAGATAACTTCATCATTCCGGGTAGCGAATCTGGAGTCATGTTCAATGTATTCGTGGATTCTTCCCCGCCAACGCCCTGTGCCATTTTTGATGATCCGGAGCCGGTGGTATTTGAAATTGGGGATTTCCCCGGTTCCGGTGCTTTCATGGGAATAAATGTAGGGAAAATTGATCCCTGTGATTCTGGGATCATCATCATATTGATGAACAATTTCCCTGAATCTTTCCGCCTGTCCTTTTCCCAAAATATCATCCGCATCCACCCACATGATCCAATCCCCGGTAGCAAAGGAAAAAGAATGATTCCGGGCGGCTCCAAAATCATCAATCCATTTGAAATGTTCCACCCGGGCACCCAATTCCTTCGCGATCTTCACTGTTTTGTCAGTGCTCCCGGTATCTACAATGATCAATTCATCGTAGCATCCTTCCATGCTCCGGATACATCGCTCCAGAACTGGTTCTTCATTTTTTACAATCAGACAAAGGCTGATTTTTTTTCTTTTCTTTTCCATGTTTAGGGGGTTTAAATTATCTAAATTGCTCCATATTGTTATAATAACACATCATTCCTGTTCCCGGCGCATAAGGGGATTCAGTTTCCCATGATGAAGCGCTTTCCACCAATTGAATCACAGATCCATCAAAATAAAACCGACTCCTCCAATTCAATGCTGTCCATATGTAAACGTTTACCCCATCCACAAGGCGGACCACTGGATACGCCCCACCTTCAAAATCAACAACCTGTTCGGCTGTCGGCATTATTCCATCATTTTTAATAAAGCGAACTGATAATCCTTCCCGAATATGCCTTTCAATGGTGTCCAATGATTCATTGTTATACCATAATCTGGCCGCATATCGATAATCAGTAATATATAAAGTTGAAGTCCACCATAACATCTGAGTAAATTCCGAACCAAATCCCCCATATCTGTCACGAAAACTGGAAGGGATTCCACGAAAGCCATACGTATCTAACCCGATTCCAGATGAACCTATTGCCCAATATCCAGAATCTTTCAATCTTTGCGCATTGGAAGCTATAGCAGATCGTAGATTAGTAATATCGGTAGCCGTAGGCAATCGCCATCCAGATGGGGCAAAATTAGCATTGGAGACAGCATGATAATTATACAATGCCCCGAATTGCCGCAATCTTCCCCAGTATAATTTTTGTTCCAACATTACCTACCTATTTTTTGCCAATGACAAACATAATGATCTGATGAAACATCCCCATAAACAGTAATGCTCACCACAAATCGTTTGGTGGAATCCCCCCACGGAATGTAATACAATGGGACAGAATCCACCCAATTTCTGCCAACCAATGTGGGATATCCCGCCGTGTCTTTTTCAAACTCTACTTGGCGATTTGCCCCAACTGAACTATGGGGAATGATTTCCACAAATATTGTATGGGCTGTTTCTAAATTTGTTGTGGGCCAATTTGTTGTGACTATTTTCAAAAGGGTGGTGGTTCCTGAATATAAAACCCCCATCTTTAAGCGATACCATTTCCCGCTCCTGACATCAACCAAAACATTTTCTGTAACCGTTCCCAAATCTTCCACCACCATTTCCGTTGCAGCGGGACCAGTCGATCCGGTAGGCCCCGTTGGCCCCAGATTCCCGGTAGATCCGGTAGGCCCCGTTGGCCCCAGATTCCCGGTAGATCCGGTAGGTCCCGTTGGCCCCAGATTCCCGGTAGATCCGGTAGATCCAGTAGGCCCTGTGGGTCCCAGATTCCCGGTAGATCCGGTAGATCCGGTAGGCCCTGTGGGTCCCAGATTCCCAGTAGATCCGGTAGATCCGGTAGGCCCTGTGGGTCCCAGATTCCCGGTGTTCCCTTTTGCCCCGGTCGGACCTGTGGGTCCCAGATTCCCGGTAGATCCGGTAGGCCCTGTGGGTCCCAGATTCCCAGTAGATCCGGTAGATCCGGTCGGACCTGTTGGTCCCAGAGTCCCAGTATTCCCTTTTGCCCCGGTAGGCCCTGTGGGTCCCAGATTCCCAGTAGATCCGGTAGATCCGGTCGGACCTGTTGGTCCCAGATTCCCAGTATTCCCTTTTGCCCCGGTAGGCCCTGTGGGTCCCAGATTCCCGGTAGATCCGGTCGGACCTGTGGGACCCAGATTCCCGGTAGATCCGGTAGATCCGGTCGGACCTGTTGGTCCCAGATTCCCAGTATTCCCTTTTGCCCCGGTAGGCCCTGTGGGTCCCAGATTCCCCTGACTCCCAGTGGATCCGGTCGGACCTGTTGGTCCCAGATTCCCGGTAGATCCGGTCGGCCCTGTGGGTCCATGATCCCCATGATCCCCGGTCGGCCCTGTGGGTCCTTCCATTTTTGTGACCTGCTCAATGGCTTCCTGTACATTATCGGCAGTAACGCCGCCAGTAGGCGCAAAAACAACCTCCTGGGCCGATGGAATTACCAATTCGGGGGATCCATCCACCGGATTCATGCGCAGGTATTTGCCCCATTTCTGCTCGTCTACGGGCGCAAGATGATAAGCGATATCATCCACCTCATGCGCCAACTTCATGGAAGGGGAAACAACCGCAGCACTCCCCCGGGCGCTTTCCCCATTCACAGATGTCAATTGCCTTTCTTCAAAATCAAAGGAAACATCCGTAGGAATCATTTCTTCCACCACCAACCGGACATTCATCATCCGATAATCCCTTTCCAGATCCAAAATCCGATATTTCTTAACAACCCCATCCCGCGGAAATTGAAGAATATTCCCGATTGAAATAGTGTCGTCTGGATCTTCCACTGTGATCATCAAATAATCCTTATAACGTTGGCGATCAGAAAGATATTGCAGGGCGTAGAGTTCAATGAAAGATCTGGCTGTGGCATCCCCTTCCCGGAACCAAGCCACCGTGACCTCTTCCTCTTCTGAATCCCCGATCAGGAAAGCCCCCAGATCCGTCGGCCGGGGGGAATCGGCGAAATAAAGATCATGCTCTTCCACGATCTTTCCCTTTTCAATCGATGCCACAAATAATCGATCAAATGTAACATTTCCTGATAATGCATCTTCCCCCGCCAATGAAACTTGCCGAATCCCAATATTATACATGACCATATTGGCCACAAATGTTTTATGATCAGGATGCAATGCAAAATAGAAATGGAATTCAATTTCGTAATCCCCCTCTTCCACAATTCGCAATGCCGGATCCACCCCACTCATGTAGGGTTTCGGGGGGTTGTTGGGGGAAATTGTTTCAATCAAAAATCTGGATCCTTCAGCATAATGGATGGATCCATCTGGGCGGGTCACCTGAATCAACATATTTGGAACTCCAAATGCGTTGAAATCCCCCATGATCCGCTCAACAAAGCCATCAAAGGAAACCTGTATGTAATCAGAATCAGTAATCGGGATGAAATTAAGCGCCTGCTTATAAATCATCTTCATTGGTAGATTGGAATCCCTGAAAAATTGCATGGAAATCCGATTCCGAAGCGGGGGCCTGCGTTCAATTTCTTCAACAAGCAACCAATTTTCAAAATCATAATTGTCAAAATCATTGAAATCCGCCGATATTTCTCCCAGATTCCGGTTGTAATGGGTGATGTTCATCCTTTTTACCGGGGGGATCATGGATAATGATCCCCGGCGATGGAATTTGTAGGTAGAAATATCCAATAAATCGGCGGCGGCTATCCGGGATCCGGGATCCAGTGTTTCCCAATCTACGGGATAATACCATGTATCAATTTCATGAAGATTCTGGATTTCATAAACACCCCGATTCTGCCGAAGAATCGCCCGATATCCTTTCAATGTCTTTTCCAACACCGCCAAACAGGTGTCATACTCCATTCGGGTGTCCAGTGAAATGATCTGCCCAGATCTGGGAGAAATCCCGATTGGGGCGGAAGCATGCATGGGATTGAAGGATGACAAAGATTTATCAACCGCAAATCTGCGAGTGTTCACTTTCTTTTCCAACCATGACAACTCAGTCGGGGATTGTGATTCTTCCCTGATCCCAACTTTAATCATAAATGGAAGATGGATCCCGATGGGGGCAATAGCATCCCGGATCACCTGCATGACAGAAATAATCCCATCAGTATCAAAATTATGCTCTCCCAGATCCCGCAAGCCATCCGTGGCAGATAATTCAATCCGGATCACATAATCCAGAATGGTGCGATCCATCATGTCCGGTTGAAGATATCCAACCCATTCTACCTCCGAATCCTTTTCCAATTCAATCCGCCAATCCCGGTATTCACTCTGGAATAATTCATCAGTGAACCCAATTTCTGATTTGTAGATTTCAAAGGCCACATGGAGAGTGCTCCCCTGCACCGCCACCTGCTCCCCTTTGTTCAGTCCGATATATTTTTTTCGCAATGGGGTAGATCCCAGAAACTTGATTTCCGTAGATTCCCCATCATAATCGGCAAGGTGGAAGGATAATCTATACAGGGAATTGTCTTTGAAATCCCTGAATTCCGCATAATATTTTTCCGTGGATGGAACTACATTTTTCAGGGAAAGGGTAAAATCTGTTCGGGTGTCTGTGGCCCCATGCGATACCGTCTTCCCCTGACTAACATATCCATCCTTTTCCACAAACACATAATAGGTATTCGGGGATACTGACAGAATTCCATAAAACCCATGAATGTCGGTGAAGGTGGAAGCCACCGTTCCGGATCCTTCCAGATTGATCGTGACCCGGGCCCCAACGACCTCAAAGCCATTTACATCCTTCACCCACCCAAACATCATTGCCATTATCGCATCCTCCTTGCTTCTTCACTCAAATACATAAGCAGATCTGTTCCCGCCCGCTCAATCCGGGCAACCAATTCCCCTGATTCCCCTGATCCAAATGAATTTGCGGAACGGGCTTCCGGAGCAGGAATGACCTCTTCCCCGGATGATAACCAAGCCGGGTATGTGTCATTTGGAAAACCATCCGGGATTCTTCCCCCTCTTGCCAATTTTGGGGCTTCCAATCCCTTCGCCATGAATGATTTGATAGCCGCCCCGGCGGCCACAAGGGCAAACCCCGCCGCAATCGCCGCATATGGATTGGAAAGGGATTGAAGAAATGCCTTTGCCGCTACCCCTTGAGCAATAAACAATTTTCCCAATTGCTGAAAGGAATCCCCTACGAAATTCACAATCATCGCCATCCCATCCGTGAAATCTTTCTGACCGGTGATCATCCCGGCAAAAGCATCCGCTGTTGTGCTTAACAATCCTTCCAGAATCCCGGTCATCGCCATTCCCAACTGTTGGGCATTTGCCAACATTCTTTCCGTGGTATCATCCTGAGTCAATGCCAATTCTTCCCATGTCTGCTTCAACCCCTGAATGGCTTCTTCGCTGGGATCAATCCCTGCCCGGATCATATCTTCCATGGTCCGCTCAAGCAACCGCATCTGCTCCTGAATCGGATCCATGTCAAAGATTTCCGCCATGTCATGGATTTCCCGCAATCCTTTCTGATATTCATTTAAAGCGGCAAGAATATCCGGATCCGCCTTGTGGGTCTTTTCCTGCAATTGGGGTCCGGTCGGAATTCCGATCCCTGTCATCCTTTTGGGACCCCCTGCCATGATATCGATCAGGGCCGTGTATTTTTTGATTTCCTTTTCAATCTCCAACTGCCTTTTCCGGGATTCAATGATATGAGTCAGGGATGTGGCTTGGATTTCGGCATCCCGCCAAAATTTCAATTCTTCATTCAATTTTTCCAGAATCCCCAATTCCCGTTCCGTTTCCCCGGCCAATCCGGCGACGGATCCAGTAAGATCATCCACTGCTTTTTTGGTTCCATCCACCGACTTGGTGGTATCATCCACTGCTTTTTTGGTTCCATCCACCGACTTGGTGGTATCATCCATCGCCTCCCCCAATTCTTTCTCACCATCGATGATGATATTCATCAGGGATTCCCGATTTTCCAGATATTGGTTTTCGGCTTCTTCCCGATTCCGCATCGACATCCGATGGGCCGCCGCATGGGCCTGTCCCATGCTGATCTGCCCAGCCATCCCGACCCGGAGTTTCTGCCAGAAATTTAATTGGGCATCGGATCCATCCTTCAGCACTTGGATCCTTTCCTTTTCCAATTCCACGAGCATATCTTCGGCGGCTTGGATCCGGGCTTTCTTCAGCAGGGATTCAATATACTTTTCCGCCGCTTCCCGGGCGCCATTCAATCCCTCTTTTTCCAATTCCAGATTACCGAAATATTCCGGACTGATCTTGTTCAATTCCTGAAGCGCCCGTTGGCGTTGTTCCAAAGTGGCATGCTCTGATTCCGCCACCCGGATCAATTTTTCGACCTCAACTCGTTGTTTGGCCACGCTTTTTTCGGCTTCAGCATTGACCGACGTGGTAATATCCCCGGTCTTTCTGGATTGGATTCCCAATAATGCCAAGGCGGCAATCAATCCCCCCACCAAGGTGATAATAGCCCCGATGGGATTTGCCGCCATTGCCACATTCAGGGCAACCATAGCCGTCCGGGCAATAAGAAAAGCATTCCGAACAGCGATCACAACCTTTACCAATCCCCCGAAAAGACTAAATAATTTCCCCAGAATAACCAACATAGGACCCAAAGCGGCCACCAAAGCCAGAACAGTCACCAGGGTGCGCTTTATCCCATCATCCAGATTGGTGAACCATTCAGCAAATCTGGCTAACCATCCTGATAATTTTTCCATTGCAGGGATGACCACTTCCGCCACAGATGCCCCGACGGCCGTCAAAGCAGTTTTCCCTGATGCCAATGCCTTTTGCCATTTGAATTCTGCTGTTTCCGAAGCCGCATCAAAAGCATGATCCAAAGCCCCGGTAGCATCTTTCAATGATTCAAAGATTGCAATATTATCCGCCGCATTCATCCCCATCAGGTCAAGCACCCCCATCATAGCCCGGATATTGGGAACAACCCGACCCATTGCTTCCTCCCCGAACTCCCGGGTTTTTTCCCGAAGCGTACCTAACATATGGATCAATCCCTCTTCCCGCATCTGGCGGCGCAATCCCTCCGAACTCATTCCCATTTCTTCCAACGCCTTTTTAGCATCATTTGTAGGCTTGGTCAATGCGGCCAGAATCCCCCTTAACTGGGTGGATGCGATGGTGGCTTCCGTACCTGTTCTGGTCATGGCGGCAATGGCTGCCCCCACCTGATCAAAGGAAACCCCCATTTCGGATGCGATGGGAAGAACCTGACCCATAACAGCGGCCAATTCCGATGCTTCGGCCTTCCCTTCCCTTACCGCCGCCACAAGGATATCCGCCGCCTGGGTGGCATTCAGATTTTCAGCCCCATAAGCGTTGATAGCAGATGTCAAAAGATCAGCGACCACCTTGGTTTCCCCCAATCCCGCTGCGGACGCCTTGGCGGAAATCCGAAGCACATCCATTGCCTGAGCACCCCGCATACCAGCCGAAGTGACAAAGAATAACGCATCGGCTAATTCCTTTGGAGATTTCCCCAATTCCGGAGCCATTTTCAGAATATCCTGACTCCACCCATCGACTTGATCCCTTGCCACCCCAACAAGACCAACAATTTTGGACATGGAAGATTCAAAATCCTTTTGCATCTTAAATGCCCCGGTCCCAAGCGCCACAATTGGCAAAGTTAAATTTCTGGAGAGGGTGCCACCGACTCTGCTCAGATCTTTTCCGATCTTGTCAGCAGTTTCCGAAATTTGACGCAGACTTCTGGACATCCGATTGGATGATTCCTGCATTTTCGCCTCAGCCTCCCGCATAGAATTATACAAGGGATTCAGATCCGCTCCGATGCTCGCAATCAAATTTGCTATAACATTCGACATCTTTTCACTTTTTTCTGTTGCTCTTGCGCTTTTCCCTTTTATCAATCCGGGCGTTCTGATGGAAAGCGATGCCCATCAGAATCCCCTTCATTTCATCAGGGGATTGTTTTCTCTGGGGGCTTTCCTTGTCCCACGGGAAGGGGAAAACCTGCTCCATCCGATCAAATGGTCGTTTCAGAACTTTCCCCGCTGAATTCCAAACATGAAAGGCGATGAATCTGGCAGATTCAAAGGCCAATTCCTGATCAAACTGGGATTGAAGCTGAATGGTTTCAGCATGATCCCGGAGTGCTATATGGAATTCCCGTGGTGTTGTATCAAAGAACGCATCTACTGATAAACCAAATCTGGAAAGAGCAATCCCGCTCAAATAATCGATGTCACCCTCAACTACTTTCCCGATTTCTTTTTCCCCGCTTCCCCCGGATTCATTGGTTCCAGATTGGGGAAGAATTCAGGGATCAATTTCATGAACTCGAAAAACACCTCATCCATGACATCCTCCATTTGATCCATTTGGAATTCAAAAGGGATTCCCATCTTTTTTGCCCCCCTTTCCAAAGCATAATATAGCAGGATTTCGTATGTTTCAAAATCCGTGCTTTCCATATTTTCCAACGATTTCCCTGTTTTTTCTTTCAGCATTTTCAATGCGTAATAGGAAACACGAATGGGATGATCTTTTCCGTTGATCTTCAAATATTTTACCATTGTTTTGATTATTTTGGGTTTATAACAAAATCCCTGATTAGGATCTCTAAATCATTAGGCAGATTCCCCATCAACAAGGACTTTGCCTACAATTTTGATTGTGACATCCGCTGTCATTTTATCCCCGGTGGGAACATTCAGCGGGAGCTCGGTGACCAATCCTTCAAAAGTGAAGGTTGTTTCCTCTTCATCCGGGAGCTCAATGGCATAATCAACAGGATCATCGCTTTCAAAATCCTCTTTGAAAAGCAGGTAGGTCGCACGCGTAAAATTCATATTCAGCGTGATTGTTCCCGCATCCCGCAAGGATCCGATAAAGCGGCGATATCCATCGATAACATCCAATGTGGTGACATCGACGGTTTCCCGCGACATCCCCGGCCCGGAGATGGAAATGATTTCAGCAACCGGCGAGGTATTTCTTTTGAAAATAGTGCCTTGTCCGGTCATTGCATTTGATTCGCTCATAATTTTACCTCCTTTGGATTTCAAAATTTACATAAATTAAAAACCGATCATTATCATCCCTTCCCAGCAAGGCAGGTCCGCCGGAACATCTGATAATGCTATAATAAGCCCCACCCCATGACTCATGTGCCCGTCCATGAAGTGTGGTCTTTATTCTTTCAGCCAGATCCCATCCTTCCCGGAAATCTGAATTCCTGATCCGGATCTGGATGGATGGGTATTCGTATATTTCCGCCCGATTGAAAGTCAATTGCGGGGGGAAAGAATCAGTATCATATATGGTCACACAATGGGAAGGATCCATTGGTTCCCGGGCGATGTAAAGATTCTTTGCGAAAACCAATTTCAAAGATTTTTCCGCGCATAACATATCCTTCACATCTATGCTGGGTGCATTCATTTCTTTGCCCTCCGTTTGATCGCTTCAATGATCTGATTTGTGTTGTTCTTCATGGCCGCTTCCAAAAATCGGGGACCCGCCCCGGTTCTTTTAAATTTAGCTTCCAGATTTTCATGAACATAAACCGCATAATTGGCGGAAAATCCCATCAATAGTGTAGGATTCCGGGGGGAAGCACTCCGAACCGCTCGCAGGGCGGCCGCCTTTGCCACCTGATGATCCGCTTCCAATTTCTGCTTATTCTTCCCTTTGAACTCTTCCCCGGATTCCCCGGTTCCCCGGGTTGTGGCAGTAAACCATGATGCCCGCAGATTCCCCTGATCAACCGGCACCCGTCTGGATGGTTGTTTATCCATCGCGCGCCTAATAATTATGGATGCTTCAATCATCCCAGACAATGCCTTGTCGGCAATGGAATCGGCTTCCCGGTTCAGTGCTTCCATGAACTCCCGGATTCCTTTCAATTCAAAATCTTTTTCCTTTCTTCCCAGATCCAACATCACACATATGCTTTTCTGACAAATTCCTTGGTTGAAAAGATCATTGACACCTTGTCAAATCGCTTAATTTTATAGGCGCCCGGGATCTTTCTGGGATCCAGAACCTCCCCCAATTGATCCACTTTGACGCTTTCCGGTAGATCATCCATTTCCCCCAACCATAACCACCCACCCTCATCCAGATCGATTGTGGTCATGATTTCCGCTTTCGACACCACCTCATCCCCTTTGGAATCCGTGATTACTTCGGTCTTTTCATCCCATCGCACGGGTATTTCCTGCGGTTCCCCGAATTGGATCCCCCCATACCCATCAGGAACGGGTTCCGGCCAATATAACGCCCGCTGAACACAGACTGTTTTGATAAAACTTTCAATGCCCATGATATTATGATTTAATGGCCTTGATAAACATCCCTTTCTTCCCCAAAGCCGCCAATCGACCGGTGATATCCATCGACATCGCCACCTGACCATACGGAGTGCTCGCAAGATTCTCCCCATATTCCCCGGTGTATTCAATGAATGCCCCGCCGGCCCCGGCTTTCTTCGCCATCCTTTCTCTGGAAGATGCAATCAGATGCGCCGTCAACCACCGCTCCACTTCCGCCAAAAGATCCTCCCCCAATCCCTTATTACCCAGCAATCGAGTTAACAGGGTATTGGCCCCATCGATGTAAGATTGAATATCAACCTCACTGATTTCATTCGGCTCCATGATGGTCCGAACCTTTTCTACTGTTGTCCTTGCCATGATTCTTTTTCTTTAATTCGGGCTTTCCAAAATTTAGGATCAACATATTCCAACGCCTTGCTGTTCCATTTCAATCCCAACCAATCCACCAGTTCAAAGATCTGTTGGTAATCCCCGTGGATCATCCTTTCCGGCCAGATCACCCGGCAATTCAACCCTTCCATCACCATTTCCACGAATCGATCTTCATACTGGGCCACCCACCAACGCCATCCATCCGCTTCCGATTCCACCCCGATCATTTCCCTGATCATTGGATTCTGGAAAGCCTGCATGTAGGCGGTTTTCAAGCAGGATTGCACCACATCCCCGGTCCTTCTCCTGACAATCACCCATTTCGCATTTGGATAGGCATAATGCCAAGCCGGCCAAGTCAAAGCCAGCCGGAAATCTTTGATCATCCATGGTCCTTGTGTGTATCCATCTTCCAAAATAATCCGCTCCACCTTTTCCCGCCATCCTCTGGGGATTTCCAGATCCTTTGTGGGTAGGAATGGAAATTGTCCTTTTATATCCAAATCATTCCTCCGCATATACTCATGGAATAATTGATTCCGGATCTTGTGGTTTTCATAATTGGATTCAACCAAAGAATTCCCCCCGAAAGCACCACATATTTTCAGGATCCCAGCAATCATACTGGTTCCAGATCTGCGCGCCCCGGTGATCAGGATCGGTGATGGCATTTTATCGATCATATCTTTCCAATTTTTTGCCCAATTTAAAATCAACAGAAAGGGGAATGAATCGCATATATCCGGATGATGGAAAATGTGTCAATTCCCCGAAGTATACCGCATTCCCGATGCAATAAAGATCCACCCGGACATAATCAAAGGGTTCAGCCAATTTTTCCGCCAGATCGATCATAAATTTCAATCGCCTTGGTTTGGGAATCGATTCCCCACACCATCCCCTTTTTGTCATCAGGGGAAGGCGGTTCCAATCCCGATCATAACTACCAAAAATGGATACTTCAGATCGCCGATTATTCGCCGCATAGATATGGGTTACCTTTCCATTCAGCACCTGAAATTTGAAATCAAAAGGCAGCTCCCCATCCTGATCCAACAACAAAGGCTCAATCAGGATCTTCCGTGACATCAAATCATAATGCCATTCATTCTTTTCTCCCCCGTATCCCCTTTTTAACCATCGGCGACATTCCCGGATCACATCCCCCTTCGACTTGGTCAGATCCCGATCCCGCCGGATGATCATATATTGCCCGGACATATGATTGGGTTTCACGATGTAATTTTCCGGCAGATTTTCAAAGGGAATCAATCCCGGATCATCAGATTCAAAAATGGTGGGGATCAGGATCCGATCCGCTATTTCTTTCCCCAATTTTTCCCGGACATATTCTTTTACTTGGATCTTGTCCCCGGTAATAACCAATAATGGATTCCGATTGAAATGCTTCCGGTGAACAATCTTTTCAGACAAAGACTCCGGATTCATGATATCCATTGGATACCCCAGAATCTTACTCCCCCAGATTGTCTCTTTCCGCAAGGCTTCAAACCGCTCCGCCATCCCTTCAATGGGTAATCTGTTGAAATGGACCGGATCCAAATGGCCATCCCAGTATTGTTGAATCCAAAGGTTATCAAAATATTCACTCGTAGGATCAATTTTACCGGCCATTAACACCATTTTGCTTCTGGGTAATAGATCCTTCCCCCTTTTGGGAAATCGGGCGTTAGGAAGGAAGTGAAAGACCTCCACGCCATCATCTTCCATGAAAAGGGCTTCCCCCCTTCCCAGAATATGGCTGATCCAAGCCTGATCAGTCCCCAGCAATTCCCGCTTCTTGCATCTGCTTACCAAAAGATCCCGATTCCCTGCCGGATCCTTTGCGAATTCATCCCAGACCTGGCGGCGGGCTCCGGCATTCATCATGAATAAGCCACCATTGTAGAATTGATGGGATCTTTTCCCATAAAACTTATTGATGATGAAATCCTCTTCCCTGCTGAATAATTCATCCAGATTCCCCACAATCACGCAATCCAGATCAATGCAAACAAATCGATCCCCGATCAATTCCCGCATATCTTCGCTGAAAACATATAAGCGATTATAACATCCGCCCAGATCCCGGCATTTGTCCCAAAGGGGAATTGTGCGGAATTCAACCCCGGTCGGATCATCCGTAATGCAAATGAATTCATGGGGAATGGTCAGGTGTTTTTGCAAGGCCCGGCCCATTGCATTGACATGGGCAGCAGTATATTGCCCGATCACAGACAAAGATTGAAGCCGGACCCCCCGGCTATGGTTCCACTTGAAACACACAACCCGGATCATCACACACCCCCCGATTCAAGTTTCTGGATCAATTCTTCTGCTTCTCCGATTCGCAGGGCATTTTCATTCATGAAATTCCCCCCTTGATCCACCACATCATACCACCCCGCATTCCTTTTCTGAATGGAAAAGGATTTCGGATCTGGTTCAATTTCCGCCAAAGCCTTCGAGGCCTTGGTCCTTGTGAATGGTTTGGGAAGATCATCCGGATTCAGGGGAATGATCGTGTCCCTGAATATTGGGGGAATCTGCTCCGGATCCGCTTCAAATGTTTCCCCTGCTTTTATTATCCTGTTGGGGCTGATCTGATATGATCCCCCGCCAATGTTTTTCCATTTCATGTCCTGATCTTTTTTGGTTAAAAAGGAATCACCTGATTAGTGATTTTTTTAAATGGAATCCGGATCAGATTACACCAATCCGGACGCCATGTGAGTGAGGCCGCATTTCCCATTCTGATCAGAGCGGATCTGCGGAACCTGGATTGTCAACACCTTGTATTTGGTGATGAAATTGCCTTCAGTGCCCCACTGGACATTCTGCAATCCCATTCCCCGAACCATCCGAACCACATCGCTCGTCATCTGGACGAAGATGATGTTGTCGGCCGGCAAGGTATCCACAACTTTGATATCAGAAATGCCACCAATTTTCAGGATCCGATCCCGGATAGTCTGGGTGGATTGGCCGCTGGTGTCATAATCCTCATCCAAAACAGTTTCATATGCGGTCGGGATATAAATTACCCACGGCCCATAATGAAGATTGTTGATGCTGGTCTGTTTCAGACTGATCACATCCGCCAAGATTTCGGCAGGGGTTTTGGTGGCATCATTCCAAGCCTTGGTCAGATTGACCTTATTCCGGTTGGGATAATTCACATAACTGTAAACCGTGCCCCCACCAAATGAATAATTTTCATTGGTGAAAAGCATGTTTTCCAGTTTTTCAGATACCTTGCGGGCAGCCCTTTCAGCCAATGTGGTATCAATGGGATTCCCCAGATTCCGGCTGGAAGCCAAAACCCTTGCGTTAATCTCATAATCCACATGAACGATCGGGATGGGCAGGTAGGTGGTTGACCAGACCGGGCGATCCCCCTGACCCCGGGTTACCGCATCCATGCTCAATTCTGCCTTCAGCGCATCCCCTACATCATGGCTTTCCAGAAGCGTGGTTCCCATCGCATTCCCCAGATTGTAGGTCAGCCCCCTGCTGATCAGATCAGCGACGCCATTCAATCGGGTTTCTGCGATTCCCAAAACTGCTTCATCCAGTGTTTTCCATTCATCCCGGCGAAGGGTTCCACTGGTATTTACCAGCTGGGTCACATAGGATTTCGGATCCTTCGCATCCCCACCCTTAAACACGGTGATGTAGGTTCTTCCATCTTTCCCGATATATGGGCGAAGGGATCCGGGATCCATCCGACCGTTTACGGCAAACAGGTTGGCCACCTCCCCTTGAGTCTGACCATTTCCTACAAAATCAATATTCACATTTTCAGCCATTTTTTGCCTCCTTTCTTTAAACAATTCTTACTTTGATTCGAGCGGTGGATGCGGTGGTGGTGACGGCTTCCAAAGCCTGTGCCACGATCTGCAATCCATGAACCTCAACGCCACCAGAATCGGTGTCTTCCACATGCTTTTTCAGCGTGCCATCCCCGGCGGAGCAAAGGAAATCCCCTGCGACCACTTCTTCGCTGGCTGCCAAGAGCGCATTCACATGCTCACCCCTTTGGGCAACCCAAACCTGAACCGGGTCATCCTGAGCGTAAGCCTGATCGATTGTTTTCCCCTGAAGTTCATCTTCCAATGCGAACATGGGGATGGCGTTTTCATTTTCGCCATCATGGAATTCCACTTTTCCATTGGAATTAAACTTCACCAGATGTCCGGGAGTGATCGCCCCAGCGGCCACATATTCTTCAATGACATCCAGATACTTTTTTAACTTAATGGTGTTTGCCATTTTTTTGCCTCCTTTCGTTATTTGTTATCAGATTTGGTTTCCACCCCTGCCGGCAAAAGGATTTCATCATCCGCCTGCTGGTGATTGGTCGGGCCCATCCCGGAATAATCCACTTTGGGCTTGACTGAACTGGACAATTTTTCCAAAAACCCGGTGTCCATTTTCTTCAATTCCTCATCCGTCCAAACTCCTTTTGCAGAATTGGCAAGGATGTTGTTGATCAATTCCTGCCGCTTTTCCCGGTGCAGTTTCAGTCCATTCCGCATTTGATCCTGAATTTCATCCGGCATGATCTGGATGAAATCATCAGGTTTCTGGAAATGATCTTTCAAGACCTGAATGGCCTGATCGACATTTACCTGCGGTGGTTCCGGATCTTCTACCGGATCAGCGGCCTGTTCTTCCATTGGCTCCAGCTTGCCCAGAATATCCTCTTCCTGAGTCAGCAGCCATTCCTTGTCCTCTTCCGTGAATCGGGTCCTTTCATTGGAAATCAATTCATCGACCCGGCGGATAAAACAAGGGCTTTTCACATTTTCACTCATAGTTTTACCTCCTTTGTTTGAAATTGGTGATTTTGTTCGGATCATGGATCCGTCTTCTTCATTGGTTGCAAGATAGCGGACTTCCCTTTTCACCTTTTGGGCGCCCCCTACAAAATTGATCCCTGAATCAGATTTTTCATAATTCTGGCGGAAAATTTCCGACGGATTCCCGTTGGAATCCTTTTCGTAGATGAAATGATCATCATACACATCTGCCAAATAATGATAAGCCGATTCTGAATTCAATTTTTCCAAAGATTGGCGGATCTGGGCGATTATTTCCATGTAACTTTCGTCGACCTGAAAAGAATGCACTCCGAACCGCTCATTTCCCATTACACTCACATCAATACCTCCTTTCTTTTGGTTTGAATCAGAATTCACACGGATTCCACACCCGTCCTGCCATGAACAAGCGCCAATCCCTCCGGGCAAGAGGGCCAAATGATCCGGGCGCTGCTCGCGGGCCACCGCATGATAAACTTCCCCTTTCCACTCACCATCGACGATCTCTTCTTCGGTAAAGATCCCGACACTGACCTCCAATGGTTTCCCCTGATTTATGTAGGAAAGGGCTTCCGGGGACATTGCCATCAATTTTTGTTCATTCAGGCGAAGATCCGCCTTCAATTTCTTTCCATCCATCCGGGGATTGATCACCTCCCCGACTGCCTGATCTTTGACCTGCGGGGAATTGGCGGAAATATATTCCCCCTGTCCGTTTTGGGGATGATCGATCATGACAGGCATTCCAGTCCATTCCGGGATGGCCTTTTCCAATTCCTCCGCCGGATGAAACAACGGTCCCATGCTTCCAGAATGGACCCCTTCCACCATCATCACCACAGGCAGGATCAAATGACGGACCCCCTGATGCATTTCAATCCGGATCTTGTATCCGGAAGCGGTCCGGGCATGGGTGGTCATTTCCCGGATTTCCAATCTGATTTCCTTTTCTTTGTTCATGATTTGATCCCTTTTGGTAAAGATAATCCTCTTGTTCGGGGGGAATAATCCATAAAATCAGTCTGGATCTGGCTGGGTTTGATTTTGATCCCATAATATTTGGCGGCCCTTTGGTAAAAGGGAAGATCCGGGACTGTCTTAACTCCCCCTGCCCCAAATACTTCCGCGTCAAAAATCCGACCTTTCCTAACCACCCACACATGGGATGATGTCATGCTATCCCCCAACATATCAGAACTGCCCGTCACCTTTCCCCCATATTTCCGCGCGAAATGATCCGCCCAGATATCACAATACCCTGCGTTGATTTCCCTTGGTGAAAGATCCAGCGGATAGTTTTCCCCGTAATTATCATTTATCGACCGGACCACATCCTCGTGCAGATCCTTGTCCGGGATCATTTCCGGCTCCAGAACCTTCGGCAACATGATGCATCGGCAATTGGGATGGGCCGGGAGCATCGTTTCTGCTTCTTCCAATGTAAAAGTCCTTCCCTGCATCCCGGCACAAAGATCGCAAACCCGCATATCATCCGTTGTGGTCCATTCTGCCTCCACGAAAACCCCCTCTGCCCCCCAATTCTTATACTCCTGAATGGTTGCCACATGGTGCGCCCGGATGACTTCCGTCCGGGCCAGCATCACAGCCCGCTTTTCCGCCGGGATGAATCTTCCAACGGAATCGGTTAACCCCAGATCCTTCAGTCCCGCCCCGCTGATTGCTGCATTCATTTTCCTTGCTAACAATCTGGGATGATCCCCATCGGCCAGCCCTTGTGAAAGAATCCGGCTGATATGGGAATCCATTGCGGAAGTGATCCCTTTCAAATCTGAAAATGTCCGGGTGTATAGCAATCCAACCCGGTCAATATGAAAGGGGGTGCCCATCACAGCGTCGATACCCCCACTCGACTCAACAGATGGAATTGAGAATCCCGCTTTTCCCATCTCGTAGCGGGCCCTCATCACCCCCCTTTTGTATGAATCCTGAATATATTGGTTGGTCCAAGCGGATTCCACAGCGGATCCCACCTGATTCATATGTCGAACTTCCAGAATCCCCTGCTCGACTTGTCGATTCAACCATTCCATGAACCCCGCCATTTTATCCCCGGATCTTTCAAAGGCGAAAGCCCGGCGACCGGGGGATGCCGCAAACCCCCTCACCCCAGATCCCCCATCCATCAGACCGAAGCAATCATCCCGCACCACAGCCTGATAAATGGATCCCCTGATCCCCCTGAACCTTTTCCTGATATCGCCAACAAATTTCTGACGAATCTGGGTTGTCCGGGTAGGATCCAGCCGATTTATCCTTTCATTCAGGGATAAAACCGGCCGCTCATGGGTCAATATGGATCCGCAATCACACATAATTCCTTTTATTGCCTGTTTTGGCTTCGTTTCCGGGCTTCTGGCTGGCGATCATCCTGATCCGGATCCAGAATATCATCCGGGGGGATCGGATCGTCCTGAGCCCGCTTTTCGGCTTCTTCGGCCAAACGCTTTTCCTCTTCCCATTCCGCCTCTTCTTCCAACAGGGCCGCTTCCCGCATTTCCTGAATCATTTGGATCTGCTCCGGACTCAATCCCAAAAAGAATTCCATAAATGCCACCGGGGGAATAATCTCCGCAGCTCCCATTTCCTGAGCATAGGATCGCAGGGCTTCCGTCCGGGCTTTCCCAATATCGACCTGATCTTTTTCCGATGGTGCAAACAGATCCGACCATTTAATGCTATACCCATCCGCCCCCGCCTTTGGAAGAACCCCCAATTCAATGCATCGGTCAATGAAGGGCAAAAGGATCTGTTGCTCGGCAAACTCTTCCCTGCGGGTTTGGATCAATTCCTTCCATGTGTCTTGATCCTGCGAACTGGCCAATTCTCCCCTTTCCGATCCCACAAGGATCCGTTTCGGGATTCCCGTCGCTGCGCTGATCATTTGAATCTGAACATCCACATGATTCAAAGGATCCGACACCTGACTGGCCAAGGTTTTCAGATCCACCCCTTCACTCAACAGGACCCGGCGAAGATTGTGTTCGTATTCATCCAATTGGTTTTTAAGATCCTGTTCCATTTCATCCGACATGGTGTATTCCGAATCAACCACCCCCTGATATCCCGGGCGGGCCCCTTTCCAGAACATTTCCGCCGACCCCCCGACCAATTTTTCCAGATCCTTCAATCGATTGAAAAGGACTTCCAGAACCGGCTCCCCTTCCGTTTCATTTTCCAACAACTCCCCCACCACATGAATCACCCTGCTATGATGAACCACCATGTTGTAGGTTTTGGAATCCCCCGGATTGGTCATCCGGAGTTCATAAATAAGGGGCAATCCGAATCGCTCGTTATTTGGATCATCTTCCCATTTCTGAATGCTACAGGACCCTTCCCCAAATGGTTTGACATAGATCAGATCCCTTTTCCCCCCTTCCACCGGCTTGGCCAGATCATCCTTCGCCCGGACATCATTGAATCCCATCAAAAGAACCCCATACCTTCCCAGACTGCTCAATTTATCCAACCGGACGAATCTGGATTTCAGTTTCAATCTTTTTTCCAGATCCTTCCAAGCCCTTTCTAATTCGGTTTCCTTGTCATCATCCGATTCCAACACAATCAGATCCCCCTGCCATGTCCCTTTGATGGGCCGATTGATCAGGGCCTTTGCCATGTCTTGGCGGGAATACTGGGTCAGGAAATCCAGATAAGTCAATTCCTTTTTATAGCCCAACGCCTCATAAATATCCCGGCTCCCATCAAACTGCATCCCCAATCGGGCCGCTATATTGGCCCTACCCATCAGGGCTGACAGGACCTGCATCCGGGCGTTCGGATCCGGATTCCCTTTCTTTGGTTGTTTTGTTCGTTCCATGATTCCGGATTATTTGTTGTTAAATTGCTTTTCCCGCCATTTCAACCAGATCCCAAAGCCCCATGCCCCCAGAAAAAGCACAATCACGAAGATCCACGCTGCTGTTATCATGGCTTTCATTATTTGATGATTCTTGCGATTCTTTTCCTTGTCAATTGGGAAAAGGCCCCTGCCGCCGCGTCAACCTGATCCTTGTATGTGGAAAAAGGGAAATTCCGATGCTCGTCAATGAATTCATGATTCCAATCTCCCCGCAACATAATCATATTCCCATTATTGACCTGAACCGAATATGGATCCGCCCGGTAGATCTTGTCCCCTTGCGGGCGATCGGCATAACTGGCAAACCCGGCCAGATTCTTAATCGTGGCCTCTGCCGATTCCTTTCCCCCGGATCCGGGTTCCTGTTCATGATAGATTTTGACCCCCTTTCCATCCGCTTCCGCCGTGGATCTGATGATCTTTTCCCTTTCTTCGCTGGACCACCTCCCCCTGACCACATCCATGATCAGATATTTATCATCCTTCAACTTGGCCATCTTCACACCCACCGTATAGGCGCCACCCCCGGATCCCCTTCCCTCTTCAATTTCCTTTGTGCCCGCTTTATCCCAATATCTTACCACTTCCAGAATCAACACATCTGATGGCATGGTTTGGATCTGTGGGAATCGATCCACTTTGAACATCCCACCACCCGGGGGCACCGGATTCTGGCCGATCTGGCCGGCGAATCCATATTGACCCATGTCGGCTTCCAGATCCTTCAACACCGACCATGGCATCCGATTCACATCAAACAGATCATCCTGATACATTTCAACCAATTCCGGGGGTTGGACCTGATCCCTGTAATTCCGGATTTCCCCCGGCATGGATATGTGGCGGAGTTTCTTTTTCTTTTTAGCAAGGATGTGTCCGGATGGATCATTCTGGTGGAGTCTTTGCATGATCCCGATGGTGGTGGTTGTGATCTTGTTTACTTTCCTTGTGGGAAGGGTCCGGTCGATCCATCTGTTGGCTTCGGCAAGTTTCTTTTCGCTGACAGCTTGATGGGGATTCAATGGGTCATCCCAGATCAGGATGTGCCCATGATAACCCGCCAAGGTCCCGCCGACGGATGTCGAATATCGATTGCCCCCGAAAATCAGCCGCTCCGGCCGCCCCGGCGCCCTCTCCCGTTTTACCACCCTGAAATTGGATTTCGTGTCCTTGTCCTCTTTGATATCCAATTCCGGGTACACCGCCTGAAACCGGTCGCTCCGGATCATATCCCTGCTATACTCCGCTGCCTCCAAGGCCAACGACGCCGAATAACTCGCCGATATGATCCTCATCCAATGCCATCGGGTCCAGATCCATGCCGGGTAGGCTATATTGCAGGTGATTGTCTTGGTGGTTCCGGGGGATATGTTAATCAGTAGATCATAATCATTTGGTTCCCCCCTTGCTACTCTTTCTGCCACCAATTGTAATTCATTGCACAGGAAAGGAATATGCCAATTTTCGACAAACTCTTCACTACTGATTTCTGGCCAGAAAAACCGAAGGAAATGGTAAAAGGATCTGTTGTTCAATTCCCGGATGATCAATAACGGATTATCAATCGCTTCCAGTAGAACCTTTCTTTTCGGCACCTTTGTTCGCAACATTTGGATATCTTCCATCCTGTTGGTCGGGTTTAATTCTGGGTGACCTTATTGTTTTTTACAGCCTGACTGATCCCCAATTTCAAAGCCAATTCCAATTCTTCTGTGGTGAAGGTATCGGGATCGCTCAATTGATTGGAAAGATCTTCAATCTGGATTTTTCCCTGATGGGAGTGTTCCAATCGATGAACATCGGCCCACGGGGTTTCCAGATGTCTTGTGCGGTTTTTCAGCCAGAATATGCAGGCTGTGGTATCCGGGGGATAATGTTTGGTGATTTCCTTGCTGATGATCTTTCCTTTGTAGATTGTCAGATAAGTATCCTTGTGGGAATATCCAATTGCTTTCTGGTATAGGGCTTGGGCCACATTGGTATCGGCTTCTTCCTTCCCCCGGCGGACTGCCTGCATGAATTCCGGATGATGTTGTTTCCAATAATCGATCGTCGTCGGATGAACCCCAAATGCCACCGCCAGATCATTATCTGTCAATCCCAGCAGACTCAATTTATAAGCCCTTTTGGGATGATCTTCCCGGTAGGCCCCTTTCCGACCTGCTGAGGAATTATAATTTCGGGTGTACATGGTTTGGATCATTTTTCTGAATCCTGTAAAAATAACATGAATTCCAATACCATACAAATCAATTTCCACTCCACAATTTCTACTCCCAAAAACCCGCAAACCTACTTGGATTGTTAATTAAACCAATATTTGTAGATGATTTCGTTATTTAGAATGATTATAAATTTCATTTTTTCTTGAAAAAAGGCTAAATATCTTTAAAAAAATTTGGTTTTTTAAAAGAATGGGCGTATATTTGAATCATTGAATGACGCTCATTGACATCCTGATCTGATCAACCCGTTGAAAATTAGGGGGTTATCGCAAAATAAGGTGGTTTTGGCACCATCAGCAAGGCGGTAAGGTCCGAAGAGAGGAAGCGGAAAGGATCCAGAATCAGGAATGGGGTGGTAGATTCCGACAGGAAATGGATAGGTTCACTGGATCGGATGTGTTTCCACCCAATTCCCCAACAAGGGTCCCCCAGTTATTTACCGGGGACCGACGAATCCGGGGCAGTGTCATTCAAAGCCAATTGTAATTCAGCGATTCCTGTAGCAAGGTTTTTTGGTTCAAAACAGGCGAAGGCTCCTCCGGATTCCCCATCCCAGCAGATGGGTGAAGGGAATGGTTCAGAATATCCCCCGGGAGATTATCCCGGATCCGGCGCTGCTGAGATTGGATTCCAGACAGTGAAGAACCTGGCGGTGGTTCGATTCCACCCAGTGCCGCTAAATCCTAAATGTAAACCAAAAATCCTTTTCAATCATGACAAATGACGCAAAAATGAACAGGCTTCGCAAAGCCGCCAAAATGAGCACCGAAGATTTGGTGGTTGGCTTGAAAGCAATGGGAATCATCAAAGATGGCGAATCCCTGCTTTCCTACTTCAAAAAAGATCGGGACGAATTGATCCTGATGTGGGCCACAAAGAAAAAAATGTAAACCAAAAAATCCTTTTCAATTATGAAAGCAATCAAATTTGACGAAAAATTTATCAAAGACGTAGCGAAAGATCAGGGTATTACCAATCTTTCCACCCAGCAATGCCGGAAAGCCCATAACGCTTGCAAACATGCCGGAGAAGATTATTACTACCGGTTGAAAGAATATTTTTATGCATAAACAAAGCACTCTGATGAGGCTTCATGAGCCGAAACCCGGGATTGATCCCGGGTCAGTGTTAAACCCTTAAAACTTATTCCAATGAAAACCCATCAAACCACAAGAATCGTAGATGTTTCCCATTTGACAAAAATGGCCACGCAAACAACTCTGAATCTGCTGAATTCCATCAGGCCAGTTCTTTCTGATCAATATGGAAAATTTCAATGGACCGCCTCCCATATCACCGATATGACGAAGATTCTGGTATACAAGGAATATCTGGATGTTCTGGACACCTTCAAGCGGATCTGGATGGAGCAATATTCGCATATCGGGGGGTATCCTGATGAAGCCCGGATCCGGAAAAACGTAGAATTCTACAAGGGATTGCGCACCTGCCCCTTTGGATTTGAAATCTTTATGGCCGCCCATTCCATTGCTTCCCACATGTTGGAAGAGGGGGTTGAAGTTCAGGAATAACAAACACTCTGATGAGGATTCATGATCCGAAATCCGGGGGATCATCCCCGGATCAGTGTTAAACCCTTAAAACTTATTCCAATGAAAACTGTATCAGATCTTTTTAAATTGATCATCAAAGAAACCGCAATGAATGAAGGGAAAACCTGCAAATTTGTTTTCAGTATCAATACCCAGCATGGATGGGTTTCCATGTACCGGGAAGTAGATATTGAAGGGGAAAAGCCAGCAGAACTCTTCGCTCTGAAATCCATCAAAACCCCGGCCGAAGTTCAGGAAGTTTACTGGATGATCTGGAATCATGGCCGTTCCCGTAATTTGGATCTGGATGTTAACAAGGCATTCTGATGAGGCTTCAATAGCCGAAATCCGGGGAATCATCCCCGGATCAGTGTCAATCTTAAAACCCCCAGAAATCATGACAACTTCCCTAAACATTGAAAAATTAACCAAAAAAGAAAAACAACAATTATTTGCTGTTCAAGTGTTCATAAAAAAGACCATGGATAGTGGTGATAATGAGCACAAATTAAAAATGGATGAAGAATCCATCCTAAAAGTGTGGAATGATGAAAATACTTTTCCATGGTATATGCATTTAGGAACAGGAAAGCAAATAAAAACACTCTGATGAGGATTCATGATCCGAAATCCGGGGGATCATCCCCGGATCAGTGTTAAACCTTAAAAACCCCAGAAATCATGACAGACGAAGAAAGGGAAGAAAGATCCCAAAAAATAGAAATGCTTTTTGAAGCGTTGGAATTGGTTCAACAAGCCCAGCAACTGGTAGATGATGCCCTTTCCGGAAGCAAACATGAATCCCATTACAAAGCCTACGGGCGATATGGATTTGATCAATTGCTGGGCAATGGAAATCCCTACGATTATGATCTGGAAAAATTGTTGGAAGAATTCTAAAACCCCCAAAACTCCGAAAAATGGAAAGAACAAAATTTAGCACACTTGATCAACTCAAAGATCAGATTACCAAAGAAATGCACAAGGATTATTTTTTCAATGGGGAGGTCTTCAATCCCCTGAATGAAGGATGGTGGTTCCAATTCGACAATGGCACCCGCCGAATGGGACAGTGCAGCATTCATTTGAAGCGGATTTCATTATCCAGAAAGATGTGTGAATTGAATATGAATCGATGGGATTTGATTGAAGATATTCTGTTGCATGAATTAGCCCACGCCTTCACCGAAAAGATCTACGGAAAGGAATCCTCTGGACACACCCCCCAATTCAGGCGAATCGCCAAATCAATGGGGTCCTCCCTTTTGGGGTCCATGATTCCTAAATCATTTGGATTGCGGGTCCCATATCGATATAAATATCGTTGTCCCGGGTGTGGAGGCACGTGGGAGCGGCAAAAGAAAATTGAAGGATCTTGTAGAGCCTGTTCCGGATCTAATATTTATGATCCAAAATTCAAATTAGTTCTGGTTGATGAGGCACTCTGATGAGACCTGATTGGTCGAAATCCGGGATCTGATCCCGGATCAGTGTCAAACCTTAAAAACATTATCAATCATGACAAAAATTACAATCCCAACAAACATGCCGCCAGAACAGATCCCGGCATATGTAAAGAATCAGATCCGGGGCATGGAAATGCGCAGAATGGCAAAAAATTCAGACGCCCCCATTCCCGAACCCAAATCAAAAAAAATCAAGGTGATTCCCGGTGATGACTGGACCACCAACACCAAAGGAATGAGCGGAAAGCAATTGAAAAGGGTGATCCAGATGTCCAAAGATTATGAATATCGGCGGACTAAATTCCCAAAAAAATAACCTAAAAACCGCAATTTTAACTAAAAACGGGACTTCGCAAATAAGGCACAAAAGAGGGCCATAGACGAATTTACACCCTGTTTTGATATCCTTATACCGCCCCGCAACCGATCGTCGATTTTGGTATATATCGTGGCTTTGCGGGGCATACATATTCAAATAATTTAATTAAACAATACTTCATAAATCAGGGCATAAACCAGAATATGGGCTGCCCATAAATCAAAAAAAAATGGAAACAAAAATGTATCGGATCGGACCATTGTTTGCCCGGAAAAATTCACTTCCGGTCGCCTTCGTCGCAAACAAATTGATTGAAAGCCCCCGCGCTGTTTACCTCAATGGACATGGCACTCTGGAAACTCAAAAAATGGGATTCTGTTGCATCTGTGGGAGGGAATTGACCCACCCGGTGTCTGTTGTTCTGGGAATCGGACCCCATTGCGGAGACCATTGGTGGAATTGGGATGCCATTGGTGGATTCAATGAAAATGTGTTGGAAGAATTAAAAATCCGGATTCAGGGAGTCAAAGTTGATCAGTGGATCCCGAAATCCGTCATCAAAGAAATATACGAAACAACAGAAATCATCACCACTCCTGAAAATCATCCTATGTTGAAAAAAGAAAATAAACCCAAGCAGGCTCCCGCCAGAAAGGCCACCCCGGTCAAATATCAGAATTCCGGGAAATGGGCTATTAAAATTGAATTTCCTTTCAATCATGATGATCTGGGAAGGGTCAAAACCCTACCCGATCGTCGCTTTCACAATGAAGGAACAGAAAAATACTGGACCGCCCCCCTTTCCATTGAAGCTGTTGAAAAACTGCAAGAATGGGGGTTTCAGATGGATGATCGCTTGATCCGATATCTGGAAAAAACCAAAGTCAATGTGAAGGATGTTTCTGATGATATCCAGATCCCCGGATTGAAGGGGAATCTTTTTCCTTTCCAGAAAAAGGGTGTTGCCTTTCTGGAAGCAAAGGACGGGCGCGCCCTGATCGCCGATGAAATGGGATTGGGAAAGACCGTTCAGGCTTTGGCATATCTTCAATTGCATCAGGAAAAGCGCCCAGTAATCATTGTGGTCCCTGCTTCCCTGAAACTCAATTGGAAGAAAGAAGCCCGCCTGTGGATGGAAAACCCAAATGTCCAGATCCTTTCCGGAACCAATGCCAACATCCCCATCATCGGGGAAATCCTGATCATCAATTATGATATCCTTCCCCAATGGGTTGGCCGATTGATCCAGATCAAAGCGCAGATCCTGATCACCGATGAATGCCACTATTACAAGAATAATTCTGCGAACCGGACCAAGGCTGTTAAGAAATTGGGGAAATCCATCCCCCATGTTATAGCCCTTTCCGGAACCCCGATTGTTAATCGGCCTGTGGAAATCTTCAATGCTCTTTCCCTGATTGATTCCACTGTGATGCCCAGTTTCTGGAAATTTGCCCATAAATATTGTGGCGCCCGCCATAATGGATTCGGATGGGATTTCAATGGGGCTACCAATACCGATGAATTGCATACCATCCTTTCCAACACCCTGATGATCCGCCGGAAAAAGGCAGATGTGTTGAAAGATCTTCCCGACAAAATCAGATCATTCATTCCGATTGAGTTGAATAATGAAAAGGAATACCGCAAGGCGGAATCTGATTTCATTGCCTATCTGCGGGAGCAGAAAGGAATGACTGCCGCTGATCGGGCTTCCAATGCCCAAGCCCTTGCCGAAATTGAAGGATTGAAGCAATTGGCGGTTGCCGGAAAAATGAAACAGGTCGTTGAATGGATCCGGGATTTCATGGAAAGTGATGAAAAATTGGTCATATTCGCCACCCATAAATTCGTGATCGATGCCCTGATGAAAGAATTCAGCGGGATGGCCGTCAAAGTGGATGGATCTGTTTCCGGGGAAAACCGCCATCAGGCCGTTGAATTATTCCAGAATGATCCAAATGTCAGGATCTTTGTGGGGAATATCAAAGCCGCCGGGGTGGGTCTTACCCTGACTGCCGCATCAAATGTATTGTTTCTGGAACTCCCGTGGACTCCGGGGGATCTGACCCAGGCGGAGGATAGGTGCCACCGGATCGGACAAAAGGAATCTGTGACAATTCATTATCTGCTTGCCGCCGGAACCATTGAAGAAAAAATTGCTTCCCTGATTGATCGGAAGCGTCGGATTTTGGATTCTGTTCTGGATGGAACCATCACCGATCAGGAATCACTACTTTCTGAATTGATCAAAGATTTAACCCAATAAAAACCCCAAAAACCCCTATACAATGGAAAATATAAATTTCATAAAAAGCGTAGCATGGTCCTTTCATCAAACCACCGGGATCCAAATGGATGAATTGTTTTCAGAAGCCACATTGGCCTATGTGGAAGCCTGCCAAAGCCATGATCCTCAAAAAAGCAAATTAACCACATGGGCATATCATCATATGCGATCCAGATTGATCAAATTTTGTAAACAAGAAAAGCGCTATAAATTGATATTGGATTCCTGTCCGGATATAGTCCAATATGAAAGACAAAATCTATATGAAAGCGGATCCATGTCAAAGATTGGAAAAGGGGAAGCGGATCAATTCATTGATCAGATCCATGAATTGCTTTTCAGTCCCTTTGTTGATCCTTTTGATTTCCCCTTGCAGGATATTCTAAAACAGCTCCCAGAACAGGGCAGGGAGCTCGTTAAATTGATTTTAGAATCCCCAGAAGATTATCCCATTGATAAACCAAAAAAGGCCCGTGGAATGGTCGTTAAGATGCTCAGGGCACATGGTTGGTCATGGGGAATGATCTGGGATCAGATCCGGATCCTGAAAACCATCCTGAATGAATCCCAGATTTAGAGTATAATATAACAGGGGAATCAATCCCCCAAAAACTAAAAATCCAATGTTTATTTATTTGCTGTGGTTGGCGGTTTGGATATTATTTTTTTATGGGGAGTATCCCCGCCAATCCACTATTATTCACAATGAAATTCCTCACTGGCTGTGGCCTCAATTTTATTGACGGAATCCTTTCTATGATACAACTTAAAAATATATTTGATGAAAATACCGGTTGCAGGGTGAATTAAAAATGTAACCCTGTATGGCAGATGTAGTCGTAATGGAATAACGATCCGGAATTGCCGATTAGAGCAATGTAAACACGATCACCGGGGATATGGGTTCGAGTCCCATCGCCTGCCCAAATTTTTTAATTCAAAAACAAAACCCATGGCAAAGAAAAAAAGAAAAACAGATTTTTCATTCGCCAGATTCTTCAACCCATCAAAATCCCCCAACGGATCCTCTTTTCTGAATGGGGAATTTTATATTCCGATTCATCGGAAAAGGATGGGCATTCTAATCTGGAACAGCAAAAAATTTGGAGCATTCCGGGGAAGCGTCCGGGATGATCTGATTCTTCAATCCACCCAAAGGACAACCAAAAAATGATCCCATGATTATTGCAATTGATTTTGATGGGACCTGCACCTCCCATGACTTCCCCAATATCGGGAAAGATATCGGGGCAGCCCCCGTGTTGAAAGATCTGATCAGGAATGGTCATGAATTGATCTTATACACGATGCGATGTGATTTCAAAGGGGATGAAAAATTGAGTGGAAGCCCCACCGGATCCAATGATCCCAGAAAATACCTGACGGATGCGTAGGATTCTGATTCATGAAGGAATAATTCAACAATAAATGGATATTATTCGGTTGTATCAGGATTATGATGTCCCCTATCAAACGGAAGGACATAAGCATTGTCGGCCCGGTTGGGCCAACACCGCCTGCCCTTTCTGCACTGGTAACCCCGGCCTTCATCTTGGCGCAAGTCTGGATGGGGGCCATTTTTTTTGCTGGCGCTGTGGGTGGCATCCCCCGGATAAAGCCCTGTCTAAATTATTGGGAGTATCGGAAAGGGATGCAAAAAAGATCATCTCCCAATATGGAGGCAGATCCCAGATTGCCCCAGAAGCAAAGATCCAGATCCGAACCAAGGCATTCAAATACCCATCCAATACAGGGGAATTGCGAAAAGCCCATCGGAGATATTTGGAAAGGCGGAACTTTGATCCAGATCAGATCATTCAACAATGGGGAATTCAGGGAATCGGTCCAATGGGGTTTCTGGATAAAGTCGACTACGGGCGTAGAATCCTGATCCCGATCTACTGGGATGGGAATCCTGTTACCTTTCAAGCAAGGGATATCACCGACCAACATCCAATGAAATATCTGGCTTGCATGAAGGAAAGGGAAATCATTCACCACAAGGAATTGATCTACGGAAATCAACAATTCTGGGGGGATACCGGGATCTGCGTGGAGGGGGTGATGGATGTTTGGCGATTCGGGGTGAATGCCTTTGCCACATTTGGAATTGAATATACCCATAAACAATTGCGGATCATTTCCAAATCATTCAAGCGGGTGGCTGTCATTTTTGATGATGAATTGCAAGCCCAGAATCAGGCAAAGAAATTAGTAGCAGATCTTCGCTTCCGGGGAATTGATTCTTTCCTGATCCAGATTGAAGGGGATCCGGGGGGGATGGATCAAGGGGAAGCCAATTATCTGATTAGCAATATATTAAATAATAAATTTTGAAATCAGAAATATTTTTATTATTTTTGGAGCCCATTTTAGGAAAGAAAGGTGGTTCTTTCCAATCAGGAAACTTACTTAAATGACCCGCAGGGAGTAGGCGCCACCTCGCCGAAACCTGTGGGTCTTATTTAATCCGCATTCACATCATGGAACGAACAAAAATCCCAAAAAAACCAAAACTACCAGATGCTGTCAATTTTTCCCCACAAGATTTCACCATGATCCCAAACACCCTGATCCGGGATCCAAATATCAGCGCCAAGGCAAAGGCGATCCTTTGTTTGTTGTTGTCCAATAAAGATGGCTGGCACACTTATATCGGGGGATTGGAAAAGATGATGAAAGAAAAAAGAGATGCCATTTTATCAGGGATCCGGGAACTGGAAGAACATGGGTTTGTTCTTCGGTTAAGGTATCGGGAAAAGAAAACAAAAGTATTCCGGGGGACCCTATGGGCTTATACGAATGAAAAGGGAGTGTTTTCCATTGCGCCTCATGTTGTCAAATTAGATTCGTATGGGTTGGAAATCGTGGGTGTTGAGCCACAACCGGATTATCCAGCGCCGGAAAAGCCAGCGCCGGAAAAGCCAGCGCCGGAAAAACCGTGTGTAAAAATATTAAAGAAAAAATACCAAGGGAAAAATACCAATGATGATGATGATTCAGCAGCATCATTTTTCCCCACCATCCCAGAATCCCCCAATCAAAAAATCACCCCGTCCCAATTTACCCAGTTCTGGGAATCCTATCCATTGAAAGCAGACAAGGGGAAAGCCCTGACCAAATGGAATCAGATCTGCGGCCGGAAAGAAAATGTTCCGAGCCTGAAAAAAATCCTTTCCGCCATATCATCCCAAAAAGAAACCGACCGATGGAAGAAAAGGGGAATGATCCCCCATCCGACTACTTGGTTGAATCAATCCCGTTGGTTGGATGATCCCGCCCAGATGAATGATCGATTCCGGGGGAATGGATCCCCTGATTCCAAAAACCGCACCCGACATTGGGATCCGGAAAAAAGAACTTACGGCGAACCTGATAAAATTATCCAATCATGACAAAACAAGAAAAATGGGAAGAGCATATCCTGCCAAGGGTGCGGGAAGCATTTTCCCCCCGGCTCCGGGATGATCTGATCCAGATCCCGACGAAATCATCCGTGATTGAATTGGAAGATGATCCCCAAATGAGTTATTACATTTATGGTCCGGTGGGATCCGGGAAAACCTTATTAGCCGCCCAGATTGTGGTTGAATTGAAAAGGCGGGCATTCCTATCTGGGAAGGATCTGCCGGAAGCCACCTTGATAACCATTCCGGAGTTGTTATTTGAAATTCAATCCTTTTTCGGAAAAAATTCCGCTGATCTGGTTGCTTTCATGAATGGGATTGCCGAGGTTGATCTGTTGGTATTGGATGATCTGGGAAGCGAAAAAAGCACAGACTGGGCATTCCAGATCCTGTACATGATTATCAATCGCCGATATGAACAAAAGAAACCCATCATTCTGACCTCTAATCTTTCTCTGGATCAATTATCCGAAACATTGGGAGATGATCGGATTCCTTCCCGATTGAAGCAGATGTGTAGGATTTTATTTTTGAATAACAAAGACTTTCGCAATAAAAGATGAAACCGGATCAGAAAATTGAACGAAAAATTGTGATCGGATTGATCACCTCAACTGAATTCATTCATCGGATTCAACCTTTCTGGGATGGATCGCTGTTGCAATCTTCCATGGCAAAGCGATTATCGGCATGGTGTTTGGATCACTTTGAAAAGTTCCAGAAAGCCCCCGGACCCAATATTGAGGACATTTTCTTTGAAAAAATGAAAAGGGGATTGCCAAAGGAATTGGCAGAAGAAATCTCCGAAGATATTTTACCAGATCTGAGCGATGAATATGTGGAAGATTCGTTAAATATCGATTATCTAATAAAGCAAACTCAGGATTACCTACAAGAGCAGCATCTTTTGCGCTTCGGGGATCAGATCCGCCATTTACTGGAAGGCGGGGAAATCAATCAGGCAGAAGAATTGGCAAACAATTATGCCCCCCTGATCAAAGGATCCGGATCTTTCTTTCTGGATCTGGGATCGGATCAGGCGTTGGAGGTGGTGGAAAAAGCCTTTGAAGAATCCTACCAGCCGGTGATCCGATATCCGAAACAGTTGGGGGATTTCTGGAATCATCAACTGGTGAAGGGGGGATTCATCGCCCTGATGGCTTCCGAAAAAAGGGGGAAATCCTACTGGCTATTAGATATGGCTATCCGGGCGACCCGGCAGGGGAAGAAAGTAGCCTTTTTTCAGGCCGGGGATATGACCGAGCGTCAGCAGATCCGGCGGATCGGGATCCATCTCTTGAAAAGATCTGATCGGGAAAAATATTGCGGGAAAATGTTTGAGCCGATCCGGGATTGCATCCACAACCAAAGGGACACCTGTGATCGGGAAGAAAGGGAATGCGATTTCGGTATTTTGGCGGATTGGGGCGACAAAAAGATCCGGGACGAAATTACATTGGAAGAATTGATTAAACGGTGGAAGGAGCATCCGGATTATCGACCCTGTTTCAATTGCAAGGAATATCAATCCCGACCATGGGGAGCCGTCTGGGTGAATCAGATTGATGTTGGATCCCCGATCAATGGGAAAGAAGCCCGGCAGGCGTTTGATCGATTCTTCGCCCAGACCAAGCGACGGCTTTTATTATCCACACATTCAAATGGATCCCTTTCCGTGGGGAAGATGCGGGGATTCCTGAACCTCTGGGAAAAACAAGAAGATTTCATTCCGGATCTGATCATTGTGGATTATGCGGATCTTTTAACAACGGATTCCGGGGGGAAGGATTTCCGACACCAACAGAATGAAATTTGGAAAGGGCTGCGGGCTTTATCGCAGGAAAAGAATCAACCATTGGTGGTCACGGTAACCCAAGCCGATGCGGATAGCTATGATCGGAAGCGATTATCATTGAAAAATTTCAGCGAAGACAAAAGGAAATATGCCCATGTGACGGCTATGTTTGGATTGAATCAGGATAAAACAGGGCGGGAAAAAAAATTGGGGATCATGCGAATAAATGAATTGGTGATCCGGGAGGACTTTTTCGACGGGGTTCGGGATATCACCGTGTTGCAGAATCTGAGCAGGGGATTGCCCTTATTATCCAGCTACTGGGGATGATCCCCCTGAATGAATTGACATCTGCGGGTATAATATAACAAAGGATAGAAATCATGATCACCGCAGCTTGTATATTGATGATCGCTCTTTTTTTGGGGGTTTGTTTGTTTGCGGTATGGATGGAACACCGCGACAGAAACAATAGGAAATGGGATTCCGGCTGACTGCAAAGCGCTGGGGGCTTTTTAAGGAGTTTTGGCCTACACTGATCCCATTTCCATCCCCCCAGAAACAAAATGACGCCAATAGCGCTCGTTTAACCGACGATCGGCACCGGGGTGATATATGGATATCATTTTAAGATGATCGCCAGCCAGAAGCCCGGAAACGAAGCCATAGGCACATTCTGGGGGTTTTTATAGATCCCCCAATCATGCAAATCAATCAAAAAATGAAATTATTGGAATTTATTTTGATCATTGTGGGGATTATTTCCCTGATTGGAGCGATGCTTGGCCACACCCATCAATTGGCAATCACCTTGCTTTGCATTGGATTATTTGTATTAACGAAATCAAAACCATTGAATGATGAATAACAGGAATGAAATCATGGTGGTGAAGGAATTTACCTTTGATGCCGCCCATTGCCTACCGGGATATCCGGGGGATTGTGCCAATCTTCATGGCCACACTTATCGACTGCAGATTGGAATCATCGGGGGAATCAACCCAGATACCGGGATGGTCATGGATTTCAAAAAATTGAAAACCATCACAAAACCCATTCTGGACCAAATGGATCATGCTTATCTGAATAATCTGAATGACCCATCATTCCCATCCCACCTGCCGACCGCCGAAAACATGACAGTCTGGATTGCTGATCAGATCCGGACCAAGCTTTATGAAAATTATCGGGGAGCGGTTGAATTGGGATTGGTTCGCCTATGGGAAACACCCACCAGCTATGCCGAATGGAAAAAGAACTGGTAAACTCCCCATCCGGCATTGTCGGTATTGTGGGAAAAAATTCCAATTGGATCGGGAAATCATCCTGTTGATTGAAGATGAATTCATCGAATCCAATGCGGAAATATGTGATGATTGTATGGAAATCCGAATAAATGAAATGAAAGAAAGGAATCAGAATGAAACTTTATGAAATCTTTGAATCCATTTCCGGGGAATCCGGAATCATTCCGCAGGGCGCCTGGTGCACTTTTATCAGGTTTAAGGGGTGTAATCTTCGCTGCCATTATTGCGATACTGCCCACACCCAGATTGGAGGCGGGGAAGATACATCCATGATGGAAATTGCTGATCAGATCAAAACCAAATATGTGACCATCACCGGGGGGGAACCCCTACTGCAGAAAGATCTGGGAAGATTGATCAATGAATTGAAGAAAGCAGGACATATCATTCAGGTGGAAACAAATGGATCCTTTCCACCCCTTCGCGGGGCTCCCTGTGGTTGGGTGATGGATCTCAAAGGACCCTCTTCCGGAATGTCCGAACAAATACCCCCTTTGCCGGAATTCATTGAAAGGATTCAGGGATTGGATGCGGTTGTGAAATTCATTATCCAGAAAGGGAATGATCATGATCTGTTCTTTGCCTGTAATAAAAGCATGATGTTGGCGGATTATGGGTATCAGGGGAATTTTATATTCAGTCCGATGGATGCGGATCCGGCAACCATTGAATGGATGATGCCCATATTGGATTCGTTTCTTCCCCTGAGTATCAAAAGCAGATTGATTATTTCACTCCAGATTCATAAATTGTGCAAAATGCCTTAATGAAAACAAAACGTTTGGTATAATATAACAAAGATCCTATTTTACCAAACATCAAAAACCCAAATTATGAAAACCTTAGTAGGAATTGCAAAAGATCTAAACGAAGTGATGGGATTGGATCCCAAAATCCCTGTGGTCGGGATTACCAAAGAAAAATTGACCGCCCAGATCAAAAAAGCATCGGCAATGATTGATCCGATCAATGATGAATTTACCCCGGAAACCGTCGCTGGATTGAAGAATCTGGGTTTCTGGAAAGAAGATGATTCAGATCAGGAGGACACCCCGGAAGCATTGGATTTGGAATCCCTGATCCATCAGACCAAAGATTTGAAGGAATTGAAGGCCTTGGTGAAGGATCGGGAAGAATTCAAACCGCTCCGGAAAAGAATTGCCGGGATGTTTGATCTGAATGATCTGCGGGAAGAAATGCTTTCCCTTTTGGATCCGGATTACACTCCCCCTGCTCCGGAAAAGAAGCCCAAGGCTGAAAAGGCTCCGGAAAAGAAAGGACCCAATCAAACAACTCTGATCCGCTCCCTGATCAAATCAAAAGCCAAAAGGGAAACCATTGTCAAAGAATTGGCGGAAACCTTTGAAAAGACTGAAGGATGGGCCAATTCCCGCCTGAAAGTCTACGAAAATGCCTATGGGGAAATGGGCGTAAATGATAAAAATTTGTAATCATGTTGATCCAATTTTTATCAGATTTTTTCAAACAACCAGAATCAGTTATCCAGCGGGTGCTCCATGATCGGGAGCACCTGTTGGGCATTGAATCATTTTTGTGAAAAACAGCCACTGATGAATGTCATTGCGATTGATTTTGATGGGACCGCTTCGGAACACCCCGAAAAGGTCAATCAATTATACGAAAACAGGAATAATTTCATTGTAATCTACACAGCCAGAAGCCCCGAAATCAGGGAAAAAACTGAAAAAGAATTGCAAATGCTGGGAATCCGATATCATGCATTGGTTATGGGGAAATTGCGGGCAGATTTCTATGTAGATGACAGAAACCAAGGGGGATTAAAATGGCCAGAATATTAGCATTCAGCGCAGGGATGGATTCCCTGATCATGAAAAAATTATGCGGGTATCCGGATTCGGAATGTCTTTTTGTGGACATGGGGACTGAAGAAAACAAACAGGAGCGGGCTCTGATTGAGCGGTTCTATCCATCCGTTCAGATCCACCAAATGCCAATTGCTCGCTTTGAATTACCAAACAAAATCATCCCTTTCCGGAATCATCTGTTGGCATTTATTGCTGCCCAATTCGGAACTGATATTGGATTTGCATTCACCGCCGGGGATACCACCAGGGACAAGGATTATGTCTTTAAAGCGCAGATTGAAGGAGCGTTAAATTATTTTTGTGGAATCCCTGAAAAAAGCCCCTTCCCCGGAAGCACTTATTCCATTTTCATGCCATTCAAAGATATGACCAAAGCGGATATGGTGCGGTTTTTTCTGGAGCGAGGGCATAGTCCATTGATTTTGAAAGATCAATCCATTTCCTGTTATGAAGGGAAAGGGGATTCTTGTGGGGTTTGTCGATCCTGCCTTCGTAAATTCGTTGCACTCACCCTGAATGGGATTGAATGCAGGGATTGGTTTGCTCAAAATCCTGCTACCCAATTGGGTGCTTTTTATCAGGAATGTGAAAGAAAAAACAGACAATTGGAATCCAAAGATGTTTTGCGATGCATAGACCTATTACAGGAATAATGGCAACCGGGGGAATTGATTCCACCGTATTGCTATATGATTTGGTGAAAAAGGGGGGCAAGCCCCAAATTTTAACTATTGATTATGGACATTCAACATTCTGGATTCAATGGGAATTGTTGAAATTCCATGCGAACCATTTGAAATTAAACCCCCCGATTTCCATCCCCATTGTTTACCACCCATGGCAAACCCGGGAAGGATTATTCACCCGGGGATATTCCCCAAATGAAAAGGATCCGCTGGGAGATTGGGATTCCTTGCGGTATGCTGATTTTTTTGTTGAAGGTCGGAATTCAATCATGGTTTTATATGCAATGGCATATTGCTCTGCGCATGGGATTGATGAATTATTGGCCGGCTATCTATATGGGCGGGAAGAATGGGAAAACCGCAGATCTTATAAATTGATGACCGGGGATAATTCCCCGCAATTCGTGGATGCAATAAACATCCTGTCCCAATTGGGATTCTCACACCAAGTTCGTTTCAGAGCTCCATTTTATGAACAAAGGATGGATAAAGCGGACATCATTCAAAGAGGAAAAGAATTGGGGGTGGATTTTGGAAAAACATATTCATGTTATTTTGATCCGGAATGTGGAAAATGTGATAATTGTTTGTTAAGAAAAAAATACCTAAATAATGAAATCAACTGAAATCATTACCGCAATGCTAAATGCAATCGGGGAAGATCCTGATCGGGAAGGCTTAATCGACACTCCGAATCGGATCATCCGATCATGGGCGGAAATTTATTCTGGATATGAAAAAGATCCTTTCGAGATCTTTCGCACCTTCACATCTGATGGGTATGATCAGATTGTTTTGTTGCGGGATATTGAATTGTATTCCATGTGTGAACACCATATGTTGCCTTTCTTTGGGAAAGCCCATGTGGCGTATATTCCGGATGGAAAGGTGTTGGGGATTTCCAAGTTGGCCAGATTGGTTGATATCTATGCCCGCCGGCTCCAGATTCAGGAAAGGATCGGGGATCAGGTAACCGGGGATCTGATGAAATATCTCCAACCAAAGGGAGCGGCCTGTATTATTGAAGCCACCCATATGTGCATGCGAATGCGGGGCGTTGGGAAGCAAAATTCCATCATGGTGACTTCCAGCATGCAGGGAGCATTCCGGGATCAGGAATCCACCCGTCAGGAATTGTTGCAATTGATTAAACACTAAAAACATGATGAAAGAATCAGAAAACAAAGTGCAATTGTTTCTGGATTCTGGTGCTTTTTCAGCCCTGACCCAGAAAACTGAAATCGATATTCAGGAGTATATCCAATTCATCAAAGATCATCGGGATGTTATCCATGTGTATGCGAATCTGGATGTGATTTGCCAAGCGGATAAAAGGGGGAAAAGATCCACCCAGGCGCTGGAAGAAAGCGCGCGCTTATCTTTCCAGAATCAAATGATCATGGAGAAAGCGGGATTGAATCCGATTCCTTGTTTTCATTTGGGGGAAAACCCCAAATGGCTCCGCCGATATCTGGACCGTGGTTATGAGTATATAGCATTGGGGGGAGCGGTGGGAAGCACCAGTTCAATCCTGATCAAATGGTTTGATAAATTATTTTCTGAATATTTGACCGATGATCAGGGGATGCCCCGGGTGAAGATTCACGCCTTTGGAATCACAAGCCTTGCTTTAATGATGCGCTATCCATGGTATTCAGTGGATTCTACATCATGGGTGGTTACATCCCGGATGGGAGCCATATATGTTCCCAGATATAAAGCAGGATCATGGATTTATGATGAAAATTCATGGAAGATCACGGTATCCAGCAAAAGCCCCACACGGAAAGAAAAAGGGGAACACATCGACACCCTCACTCCGGATGATCGGGGAATCATTCTGAATTATATCCATGACAAGGGGTATGAATTGGGGGCATCAGAATTCCGCTATGTGGATCAATCCCATAAGCCGGAAAAGGGGGTGGAATCATGGGCGGAAAAGAAACCGGAATCCAAATCAAAGAAACGTCTTTTGGAAATTATCACAAAACCCGGGATCTCCAATAAATACCAATTACGGGATGAATTGAATATCATCTATTTTTCTGATCTGGAAAAAAGTATGCCGGCATGGCCATGGCCTTTTCAAAAAGAAGGGCGTCAGCAATCTTTGAACTTCTAAACAAAAACATATCATGGAAGAACAAAAGAAACTAACCAAATTTCAACAGGACTTTCTTGCCGGATATGAGTGGCGGAAAGAAGCGATCGAGCAGATCAACAAATTATTTGAACCAGACAGATATATGTATTATGTCCGATTCCTTCATGAAGGACAATCTGTTCGGATGGGGGATCATATTGCCCGGAATAATACCATCGGGAATCGGATACTTGACCGGATGGATGACAAAGGGATCGGCTTGGAATTGCTATTGATCGATCAATCCACTTACAATACCAAGCAATTGATACTCCGGAAATTCACCGACGGAGATGTTTTTCTGAAAAAGCCATCGGATGTTTCCCCGGAGGATTATCTGAAAAGGATCCGGGATTCCCATTCCTTTTTGTATCTGGATGATGACTTTATTAAATTCGGATCCGGTTCCTATGTTGTGTTGCCCATGAAGGAATTACTGGCAGATCATCGATGCCAATTTCTGCTTTCCGATTCACCCGGGAATAAAACCCGGATGTCTTTGTATTCCAGTGGGAGAATGATGGTTCCTTCCACATTTTTGAAAAATCCAACCAACGGGGGGAATACCTTATTTGGATTCACCCCACCCCTTGCCCATGCTTTATCAAATCTTTTCAAAGGATGAATATTTATTTGGCCACATGGATTCTGGAAAAATCACAAGGGGAAACCCTTACCCGGGTGGGACACAGGAATCGCCTGTTGAGTTATTTCCACACCAAACAAAAACCGGAATCTGAATTCCGTAAATACATAAAGACAGGAAAATGATCATATACCTTGCCGCTACTGCTCCGGGAAATGAAACCAAGCAAAAAAGGGGGATGCTGGGAATCCGCCATCGCTTATTGAGTTATTTCCTGATTGTCAATCGGACGTTGGATTGTGATAAAGTTTTTAAAGCGATCAAAGATGAAAGTAATCTTCGCGGCAGCCGAACCACATAATTTAAGGCATGGGGTGATCCGGAATGTTCTGCTTAGCTTTTATGACATCCACATTTCTTCCATCCCATTCCGAACAGAAACATTCAAAATCATAAAACATGAAAATTCAAAAAGAACAATTGCGGAAAGCATTGGAAATAGTGAAGCCGGGGTTGGCGAATAAAGAAATCGCCGAGCAGACCAGTTCCTTTGCTTTTATTGATGGATTTGTGGTGACTTATAATGATTCCATCAGCATCCGCCACCCCATCGGGGACATCGGATTGAATGGGGCAATCCGAGCGGAAAAACTCTACAAACTCCTGACCAAAATCAAAAGGGATGAAATTGAAATCCAGATTGATGAAAAAGAATTGACCATCATGACCGGGAAAGCCGTGGCAAAGTTGGCAATTGAAGCTGAAATCACAATGCCCATTCTGGACATGAAAAAGATCATGAAAAAGTTTCAGGATCTTCCCGATAATTTTTCCCGGAATCTGCGCTTTGCCATGCAATCCTGCTCCCGTGATATGAGCAAGCCTGTTCTGACTGCCGTGCATATCCGGGAAAATGGGGCATTTGAGGGTTCGGATGGATTCCGCTTAAGCCGGATCCGGGGGGATGGGATGCCTTGTCCAGATTTCCTGCTCCCAGCCGACACGGCCGCCCAAGTGGCAAAATTGAATCCGATCCGGATCCATCTGCAAGAAGCATGGGTTCATTTCCAGAATGAGGAAGGATCCATTATCAGCAGTAGGATATTGGAAGATGATGTGTATCCTTTGGTGGATCATATTTTTGATTTCAAAGGGGAAAAACTTCAATTGCCTAAAGCAATCGCTGACATTCTGGATCGGGCCACAATCTTTTCCAGCGATTCAGATCATTTTCTGGATCAGAAAGTGGATGTTCAGATTGAAGATAATTCTGTTGTTGTTTCCGGGGAATGTTCCACCGGGAGTTATGCGGAAACCGCCAAAATGCGCTACGAAGGGAATCCCATCAAATTTGCCATGACTCCCCATCTTTTCAAAGACATCATGACTGAAACCCATGAATGCATTGTGGGGGAGGGTCGGATTAAATTTACCGGTGAAAATTGGGAATATTTGGGAATGTTAAAAAATGATTAAATGAAAGGATTTTTCACAAAAGACCAAGTTGCTTCAAAATCCCGGCCGGATGGAAAGACATATTCCTGCTTTGCCTGTGGATTATCAAAGGATGCCCAGAACCCAAAGATCAAACCCTTTGGTAATTTCAAAAAGCGAATCCTAAACATTGGGGACGCCCCTGATGAATTGGAAGATGAAAAAGGAATCCCATGGCAGGGGAAGACAGGTCGGATCCTACAAAGGGCTTATCATAAATTTGGGATTGATCTGGTGGACGATTGTTTGAATATCAATGCGGTTTGCTGCGCATCTACTTATAAAGATTCCGGGAATCCCAAACCCCCCGGAATGCACTCCATTGCCTGCTGCAGAAAAAACATTCTGAAAACCATCCGGGAATATCAACCGGATCTGATCATGCTTTTTGGATTATCGGCAGTACAATCTGTGCTTGGCCACACATGGGGGAAGGATATGGATTCCCTTGCCAAATGGCGGGGGTGGGTGATCCCTGATCAGCAGTTTAAATGCTTGATCGCCCCCACCTTTCATCCATATTATGTTGAAAATAGTGATATTCAGGTGGAGACAATCTGGAAGCAGGACATCGGGCGGGCATTGAATTCTTTGGAAAGGAAAGAATGGCATCGGGCACCCAAGCCTGTGATTGAAGTCATTGAAGATCTTTCCGTGTTGGGGGAAATTAAATCCGATCTGATTGCATTTGATTTTGAAACCACGGGATTGAAACCCCATGCCCCGGGTCATCAGATTGTTTGCGCATCGGTGGCCACATCCATCAATCATGCTTATGTTTTCATGATCCCCCCGAAAAGAAAGGATCTGCGCCCCTTTTTGGATTTATTGGGGAATCCGCTGATTGGAAAGATGGCCCATAATATGAAATTTGAGGAAACTTGGAGCCAAGTCAGATTCCGGCAACCTGTTGCTAATTGGGAATGGGATTCCATGATCGCTGCACATATTCTGGATAACAGACCTGGGATCACCAGTCTGAAATTTCAAACATATGTCAATTTTGGAATCCCAGATTATTCCACCGGCGTAGAGGCGCATTTGCGGGCTTCTGGGGATTCCGGGAATTCTATTAACCAAGTGTTGGATCTGGTTAGATCGCCATCAGGACGAGCGCAATTGCTTGAGTATTGCGCATTGGATTCAATATACGAATATCGATTGGCGATGAAGCAGATTGATTTGATTGATTATGATTTTTTACCCTTTTAATCATGGAAAAACAAATTCAATGGATGGGATTCAATTGGATCCCGCAGGAAAGATGGGGAACCGCCTACAAAGACAACACCAACACATGGATGGATCCAAAATGTGTAGAAGTGGAATCGGATCAGAAATCCCCCCTACATTTGCGCACAAAATACAACCCCCAATTCATTCATGAATGGGATCAATTGCGCCCGATTGCCATCGGATTGGTTTCCTGTGTGCATCATTTTTCCTATGGTCGGTTTATTATTGAAGCGAAATTGCCGGATGTTCCTTTCGCCTGGCCGGCCTTTTGGTTATATTCATGGAAAGGATGGCCACCGGAAATTGATTTCTTTGAAGGATATGCCAACAGCCGGGGATCTTATTTTCAACCAACATTTCCAAATCTTTGCCAATTTTGGAAAATGGAAACCAATCTACACCTGCCATTGGCCGGGGAACCCTATGCGTTGGGGGCGAAAAGATTGGGGGGGATTGGGTGCCGGGATCCACGGGATCATTTCATAACTTACGAAGGGCGATGGCATCCAGATGATATTTCCATCTGGGTTGATGGAAAATTGGCCCATCGATGGGATATTCCCAGACAGACCCTGAATCAATTCAAACCCCCGATGAATCTACTGATCAACACTGGGGTTCAATCCGGGAAACATATCCCGCCGGATCAGGCGGATAGTGATTTTGTGATCAAATCTTTTAAATATATTCCGTTATGATAATTTCCCCGCAAACAAAAGAAGCCTACCGATTATTCCATGATGGGACGCTTGCCTTGGCGCGGGCTGAGCAACAAGGGATCCGGGTAAATATGGAATATTGTGAAAAGAAAAGTGATCAATTATCCCACAAGATCCAACGGCTGGAAGAACAATTCTACCGGACAGAATTCTTCAAAGAATGGAATAAAACAACAAGATCCCGAATAAATATTCATTCCAATGTCCAACTGGGTAATTTTCTTTATAAGGTGAAGAAATTCACCCCCGCAAACACCACGGCCACCGGGAAAGGGGGGACAGACGAAGAATCCCTGTCCCAATTGGGAATATCGGAATTAAATTTATTATTGGAAATCCGGAAATTGAAAAAAAGCCGTGACACTTATCTGGGATCATTCATCAGGGAAGCGGTCGAGGGATATCTCCATCCATCTTTCAACCTACATTTGGTTAAGACATTTAGGAGTTCATCGGATCGGCCCAATTTCCAAAACATTCCGAAAAGGGATGAAGATACCATGCGATTGATCCGAAAAGCATTATACCCCAGACCCGGGCATCAATTGATGGAAGTGGATTATTCTGGATTGGAAGTCCGCATAGCCGCTGCATATCACAAAGATCCAACCATGCTTAAATATATTCTGGATCCTTCCACGGATATGCATCGGGATATGGCCGAACAAATTTTTCTGATGGATGATTTTGATAAATCGGATCCAACCCACAAAACCCTCCGATCCGCTGCCAAAAATGGATTTGTCTTTCCCCAATTCTACGGGGATTACTTTAAAAATTGCGCGATCAATCTGGCTTGTCGATGGGGTAAACTCCCGGAGGGCCGATGGAAAGCAGGACAGGGGATCGATTTCAATGGTGGAAAATTGGCGGATCACTTCATCGGGAAAGGGATCCGATCAATTGATAAATTTACAGATCATTTGCGGGAAATTGAATCGGATTTCTGGAATAATCGATTCCCGGTTTATCAGGAATGGAAAGAAAAGTGGTGGAAGGAATATCAGAAAAAAGGATATGTCGACATGTATACCGGATTCCGCTGCAGCGGGGAAATGGGAAGGAATGATGCGATCAATTATCCAGTACAGGGGGCGGCCTTTCATTGCCTGCTCTGGTCTTTCATTCGGTTGGATGCGATCATGCAGCGAAAAGGATGGAAAACCCGATTGATCGGACAGATCCATGATGCAATTGTTTTGGATGTTCATCCGGACGAGCTGCATGAAGTGGGTTTGAATATCCGCTTGGTTACCACCGGGGATCTTCCCCGCAATTGGCCATGGATCAATGTGCCATTAGAAATTGATGCAGATCTGGGTGGTGTGGATGAAAGCTGGGCGGATCTGAAACCATATCAATTGCCTTATAATGTCCATAATTGAAACGGATATTCTGGGTATAATATTAGGAAAGGATTTTTTTAATTTAAAACCCCCAAAAACATGACTAAACAAAAAGAAAAACCAACCCCGGCGGAAGCATGGGAAATAGTGAAATCCGTCATGATCAATCAGATCAACGAAAAGGGGCCGGATACTGATGATATCCTTGAAATTTTGGGTGTCCCGGATGCCGAAACAAAAAGGGATGACGAGTATTGGGAACCCATATTGGATAAAATTGAGAATAAATCGGACGACACCATCACAGGGGACATAGGCAGAATGTTGGAAGAAACCGAAGATTTTGGATCATTCCTTTTTGTTTATTGGCATTTTGCCAAGCATGAAGGGCGCCGCGAGCAACAGATTCAGATGTTTCGTAAAAAAATGGAAGCGCTCCTATCAATAATGGGGAAATAATTATGAATCTATATTTGAAGCATCGACCAAAATCCCTGAATGATATCCGGGGAAACAAGGAATTGGTATCTTCCCTTTCTTCCATGTTGGAAGATCGGGGAAGATGCCCCCATTCCTTTTTGTTAACCGGACCGACCGGATGCGGAAAAACCACCATTGGTAGGATCATCGGGGAAAGCCTGAATAGCCGGGGGAATGATTTCCGGGAAATTGATTCAGCAGATTTCCGGGGGATTGACACCATTCGGGAAATCCGGAAGCAAAGCCTGTATGCCCCATTGGAAAGTGATTGCCGGGTTTGGTTGATCGATGAATGCCACAAGATGACCAATGATGCCCAGAATGCTTTGTTGAAGATATTGGAAGATACCCCATCCCATGTGTATTTCATTTTGGCTACCACTGATCCCCAAAAATTATTACCCACCATCAAAGGGCGTTGTATTTCATTTCAGGTGAATCCCCTGAATGATTCTGAAATGCAAAATCTATTATTGCACGTGGTTCGGGAAGAGGGGGAAAAATTAGCAAAAACCGTTGTGGAACAAATAATTCAGGACAGTCTGGGACATCCCCGAAATGCCTTGCAGATATTGGATCAGGTCTTGCGCGTCCCCCCGGATCAACGATTGGAAACAGCGAAAAGATCTGCGCAGGAGCAATCCGAATCGATTGAATTGTGCCGGGCCCTGTTGGCAAGGAAATCATGGTCGGTTGTAAATAAGATCCTTTCCGGATTGAAGGATCAGGAAGCGGAAAGCATCCGCCGCCATGTTTTGGGGTATGCCCAGTCTGTCCTTTTGAAATCTGATCATGCCCAAGCGGCTATTATCATTGAATCGTTCTGGGAACCATTCTACGATATTGGATTCCCCGGATTGGTTTTTGCCTGTTATTCATCCATTAAATAAACCCAATATGGAACCAAAGGAAAAGCGATTAGAAATACTGGAAAAGGCCCTTCATGATTTCAAACAGGAAAGGAAAAGGGCAAAAAGCATGGGCACCCCCCTGAATTCTTCATATTGGGGGCTTTGTCTTTACCTTCATGAAATGGGACATCTTCCCCCCGTAGACGCCGAGCGGATGGCCGGGAATTCATTGAAGCAATTGGTGGAATATTTCCCAGAATTGGGAATTGCCTACACCATCTTAACCGAAAATGAAGATCCAATATATCCCAAACACGACCCATTTGATGGTGTGGGGTTTTGTGGTTTCCATGCCCCTTTGCAAACAGGACCAGGGGAATCACCTTCATATTGGTTCAAGACATCGGATATTAAATCCCGGATCAGGGTGCTGGAAAAAGCCTGCGAATTGTTAAGGGGTGAAATTGAGGTTGAAAGGGCTTATCAGGAAAAAGAACGCCGGGCAAAATTGAAAGGGGAAAACCAGAAAAAAACAGAACAACAGATCCTGCTAATGACCCGATTGCTGGCGAAGATGATCCGGTGTAGTGATTTGGGGATTCCTTTTCATTTTGAATTAGAAATCCGGCCGGTGTATTTGGATAATGATCCTTTTCAAACTTTATCAGATCTACCAAAAGCCTGCCATCAAATATACACGATCACACTGGACATTCCCAACATCCCAGAAAAAAAATAATCCCAAACCCCCCAACGCCATGAAAAACTTACAAGAACGATTGCAGATATACAAAGAAGTCCGCCAGGATCTTATAAAAGCGGACAAAGAAATGGGGGACGTTATCCCTTCCATTTACTTGGGGTTGTGTAGTTACTTCTGCCACCTGGGATATATTAACGAAGTAAGTTCAAAGGAACTTTGCATCAAGTTTCCTGGGTTGTTGGAGGCCTACAAAGAAATGAATCTCCCAGATCTTATTGCTCCAGATAAATATAGCGGATATTGGTTTCCTATGGGTGATTTGTCCAACCGTGTGCGCCTTTTGGAATTGGCGATGGATATAATAAAAGGAAGATTGAAAAAGGCCGCTGAATTATTCCCATCAAAGGATTCAATTGATGCCTTTGTCTTTGCCTGTCAAAAAATGAAGGAAGCCACTGATTCATTTTCCCCCAAAACAAACACGACAAAACAAATGGAACCATTCACAATCGGCGGTCCCGGCCCCTTACAAAAAGCGTTTGCTGAAATGGCAGGGTTTGAAATTGTGAAAAGTTTTGATTTTGACCACTCTTTCTTGTATGGAACTGAGTATTCAAAAAAATTAAAGCGATTCCACCAGCGTCTTATAAAAAAATCGCTCCACTTTGAACTCCCCCAACAATGGAATGAAGCAATGGCCTATACCCGCCGGTTTTATTCCCAACCGGAGGAATCAGAAAAAGGGTATTTCAAATTCAAAAGGGAACATGATTTGAGTACCAGACCAACCGCCCCGCTTATGATAGCAGATGGTATTACAAGACCCGGGGATGATCGGTTTTCTGTTCTGGTGATACATCCTGAATATGAATTGGAGGTTATCCCCAACTATTACAAAAAAAATACCGGGATACGATTTCATAAAAAACAATCCTAAATACACATAACCCATGAACTACGAAAAAGACATAACCATCGATGAATCCGGACTGGATATTGAATGGTTGAATCAACCCCGGTTGATGATCCAATATGCCACACATCTGGCAGAAATGAGCCTTCGTCTGGATAAAAAGAAATCCCTGCTGGAATTGAAAAAGGCAGAATTGGATAAAGCGATCCGGGGGAATCCTGATAGGTTTGGCGTGGCAAAACCTACTGAAACAGCCATCCTGAATGCGATCATGATGAATGAAGAATATCAGGAAATTGAGCATCAGGTTTTGGACGCCAAATATCAGGTGGATATTGCCAAAGCCGCTGTCCGGGCGATTGATGGAAAAAAGGATGCTCTGGAGAATCTTGTCCGGCTTCATGGACAGCAATATTTTGCCGGCCCAAAATTACCAAGGGATCTGTCTGCTGAATGGGAAAGAAAAATGTCCCAACGGCGGGTAGATAGTGGGGTGGCAGAAAAACTAAGGAGGACCAAAAAATGAGATGGTATACCTTGTTAATCCTGATTCTTGCGACCCCTTTTTTGACATATTTGTTTTCATATCTGTGGCATCATGCCCAGATGTCCGCTTGGATCTCAAAATTCAATGAATATTTACACTCAAAAAAATCACAAAAAAATGAAGAAAAAAGGTAGTTTCAGGGGAAAGGTCGCAAGGGACGCCCAAAGGCAAAAAAAATCATCCAACAGCTACGGGTATCTTTCCCTTCCCCGCGATTTGAATGTTTTCAAAGAAGATCCGGGTGGTCGGATCCGGATCGACATCATGCCCTATCTGGTTACCGATGAAAGGCATCCCGACCGCAACGACGAATTGGGGATCGCGGTTCCGGGGGAATTGTGGTATAAACGTCCGTTCAAAGTTCACCGGAATATCGGGGCAAACAATGATTTGATGATCTGCCCCACGAGCATCGGAAAACGTTGCCCCATCTGCGAATACCGGGCTAAGCGTTTGAAAGAAGGCGCCGAAAAAGAAGAAACCGACGCAATGCGGCCTTCCCTGCGGAATCTGTATGTGGTGATTCCCATCGGACATAAAAAGTTTGATGAAAAGCCACACATCTGGGACATCTCCCAATTCCTTTTCCAAAATCTGCTCAACGAAGAACTGGAAGAAAATCCAGATTTTGAAATCTTCCCGGATCTGGAAGAGGGGATGACTTTGCGGGTTCGGTTTGATTCCAAAACCATCGGAAAAAGCCAACCCTTCGCTGATGCCAATCGGATTGATTTTGAAGAAAGGGAAGAAATCTACGATGAAAAGATCATGAAATCGATTCCAAATCTGGATGAAATCCTGATCGTCCCATCCTACAAGGAACTGGAATTAAAGTTCTTTGAAATGGAAGATCATGATCCGGAGGATTCTGTGGCTGAGCCGGATCCTGATGAGGATCTGAATGATCCTGATCCCCCGGTTCGTCGGAAAAAGGCTGACCCGGATCCTGATGATGATGACCCGGAACCCCCGACCCGTCGCCGGAAAAAGACTGACCCGGAGCCGGATCCCGATGATGATCCGGAACACCTGGCGCACTGGAAAAAGACTGACCCGGAGCCGGATCCCGATGATGATCCGGAACCCCCGACCCGTCGCCGGAAAAAGACTGACCCGGAGCTGGATCCCGATGATGATCCCCCAGTTCGCCGGAAAAAGACTGACCCGGAGCCGGATCCCGATGATGATCCAGAACCCCCTGCCCGAACCAAAAAAGGAAAGGCAAAGGATGATGACGCCCAGAAATGTCCGCATGGTTTCAAATTTGGAAGGGATTGCGAAAAATATGACGAATGTGAAGATTGTGACATCTGGAATGATTGCTATGATGCCCAACAACAAATGAAATGATAAAAGAAGAAAAACGGCTTGTCGGGGCTTATTTGTCCCGACGGGCCGCTTCCTATCTGGAGTTGTATGCCAACGCCCATCAGATCAGCAAGTCCCAGATTATCCGGACTGCCGTGGATCTTTGGACTCAGGAAAAAATCCAAAGCAATTGCACAAATGATCTTATTAAATTGATTACAGCCCGGAAACAGTTGAATTGGAATCGATTGAAACAAGGGATCAGTGAAGCAGAAAAATGTTCTGTTTATAATTCCTTTGTGAAATCAGTTTTGAATGATTTGAGTAATCGGGGAATTGATTATTCTATTGTCAAACAAATCGTTGGAGGGCTCCAGATATGAAGCGAACAGCAAAAGCATTGGGGACACAAATGAAAGAATCTGCCAACAAACCAATCAAAGAAAAAAGGGAATATGATGGGGACACCTCCATCATGATATCCACTGGATCTACCTTGTTGGACCTGGCCATAAGCGGCGGTAGGGTACGTGGCGGTGGAATCCCCGGTGGTATATTGGTGGAAATATTTGGGCCGTCTGGTGCTGGGAAAACCGTGCTGTTATGCGAAATTGCCGGGGCCGTGCAAAGACATGGCGGGCAGATAATGTTCCATGATCCTGAAGCGCGGTTAAACAAACAATTCGCCCGCATGTTTGACCTGGACACGGACTTAATGGATTACGATACCCCAAATACTATCCCTGAGGTTTTTTCTCGCGTCCGCAAATGGGAGCCGGACAGCAACAAAAAGATTAACGGGGTGTTTGCCGATTCATTGGCAGCCCTTTCCACCGACATGGAAATGGAAAAGGATGAAGGTGATAAGATGGGCATGCGGCGGGCAAAGGAATTCAGCGAAGAATTGCGGAAAACCTGTCGCATATTAACCGAACAAAACCTATTGATGGTATGCAGTAATCAGGTGCGGATGAACTTGGATGCCGGGCCGTATGGCCAAAAATACATTAGCCCCGGCGGGGAAAGCATTGGTTTTTATTCTTCCCTGCGGTTGCGTGCCGGTCGTGCCCAAAAGATCAAGGAAAAAGTAAAAGTGGCGGGTAAAGAGGTTACGCGTATTGTTGGTGTGGAAACCGAGATTGAGGTATTTAAATCCAGTATTTGGAAACCGCACCGCACCGCCCTTATTACCATTATTTTTGATTACGGTATTGATGATGTGAAAGCCAATTTGCAATTTTTGAAAGACTTCACCAACGCCACGGTGTACACCATCGGCGATCGACAATTGGATCGGTCAATGAAACAGGCGATTGAAATAATTGAGGAAGAGGGGTTGGAAAAAGAATTGCGTGAAGAGGTGATTGATCTTTGGATGGAAATTGAAGAAAAGTTTAAAACTGAACGTAAACCAAAACAACGATGAAGACAGCTACAGAAATTAACCAACACCTACGGCAATGTAGAAAAGGTAGGATGAAACTATTAACCCAACATAATGATTTAAATCAAATTGATATGCAGAGCGGGGGAGGTTACGGGCTTCAAAAAAAGATTGCTAATTATGAAGGGCAGATTGATGCATTGAACTGGGTATTATCCGGTCGTGGGGCAAATAAATTTCCAGATTTACCGGATGACTGTAATGCAACAGAATCAGATATTTATTAACCATATAAACAACGATAAGTTATGGAAACTCTTTTGATAATTGCAGCCGCTCTGTTATATCTTTTCATAGGAAGGGTGGTTGCTCAGATATATGTACAATGGCATTTTGATCCTTATGGTCACCGGACTGATATGGTTTTGTGGACGTTTACATGGCCATTGGTTTTAGTGTGGTGGGCATTTGATGTCTTTGTTAATTGGATTGATAATAAATTCTTTTAAACCAAAATTGTGATGGGGAAAACACCATTAAATACACTCAAAAAAGAAGCAGTTAAAGTTGTATTATCTATAAAGGTAGTTAACTCTGATGATCTTGTTGAAAACATCATACAGTTCCATAATCTTTATGCGGCATTGGGGCAGATTATTGATGATGCGTATGCAGAAGGATATCGAAACGGGGTTGAAATTTCATTAAAAGACAATTAACAACGATGAAAATACGTATTGAAATACTGTCGTTCGGCTGGACGAAGCATTACAGGGGAAATCCGTTTGTTTTCCATTTATCATAAAGGTAACAAAAGAAGCCTATTCCATTTTATTGCACTGCCGCCGGCATGGTATCCATTAGTTTTACGCAAAAAGGGTACGCATGATGTTCCTATGAATATTTCCCTTAGCATTTTTTGGATTATAATAAAACCGTAATGAAAAGAACCAAGCAGCCGACTCCCCCTAAAAAGCGTATCAGTGTTTCATCAGCCAAAGCCAAAGGGCGCAGTCTGCAACAATGGGTATGCCAAAAGGTATCCGAATTGACCGGATTTGAATGGGGATCCAGTGGATCGGATTCCCCGATTGAATCCCGGCCGATGGGGCAGTCTGGGTGTGACATCCGAATGGAATCACAGGTGCGGGAAAAATTCCCCTTTTCTGTGGAATGCAAATTTCAGGAATCATGGTCAGTTCATTCATGGATTGAGCAGGCAAAAGATAATCAACAAAAAGGGACGGCATGGTTATTGGTGTGTAAGAAAAGCCGGAAAGATCCAGTTGTTATCATGGATGCTTGTTCCTTTTTCAAAATCTTACAAAGCATTGGATCCAGAAATATTCAAATATAAAAATGAACCCCAAGTGGTTGGTGATATCCGGGGCAAGCAACCCCCGATCAAAGATCTGGAATACGACCCATTAGCCCTCCGCCATCACCTATGGACGGAGTCCGGATTGGAATACATTCGGCAAAATTGGAAGGATCTTTCTGATCAGGAAATGTCTAAGCGATTATTCAGGACAAAAAGGGGAGTTGCCGCCCAGCGCATTCTACTTGGATTAAAGCGGAAAAGGGTATGGGAATGATTTCATTTTATGCGATTCTGGGAATCATAGGGTTGATTTCCCTGATTGTGATCATTATCATGGTTAAATCATGGGTGAAAGAAATCCGGGATCTGGCCCAATTCCGGGAAACCCTTTTACCGGGGGATGTCATCCGAGTTCAGGGCAGACCGGGGATCCATCTGATGTATAAAGATCTTTGCGATGGAAGGATTGTAATTCAGGAAAATGGGACCGAGCGATTTCCAACAGTCCATTTATGTGATGTTTATCCGGTTCCTGAATCTAATGTTGAATGGGAAATAACGACAAGCCATGATTAAATCATTGAAGATTGATAATTTCCAAAGCCATGCGGATTCTTTTTTGGAGTTTCATCCGGGGGTGAATATCATCATCGGGGGATCTGATTCCGGGAAAACCGCTATTATCAGGGCTCTGCGCTATGTGACCACCAACCGCCCCAGCGGGGAAGAATTCCGGAGCCATTGGGGCGGGGATACCCGGATATGCATTGAAACAGGGGAAGGAAAAAAGATTTCCCGGATCAAAGGAAATGACAATTTATATGATATAGCATACGCCGGCCTTGAAACCAAAGGACAGACATTTCGGGCATTCGGAACAGATGTCCCCGATGAAATTCAAAAGGCCCTAAATCTGAATGAAATCAACCTGCAAATGCAATTGGACCGACCTTTCCTTTTGGATTCATCCTCCGGGGAAGTGGCCCAGCATTTCAATAAAATTGCCCATCTGGATCAGATCAATTCCGGATTGCAAAAGGTGCATTCATGGATTCAGGGGTTGAAGAATGAAGAAAGGGCAAAGGAAATCCAGTTGAAGGAGTTGGAATTGGAATTGGAAAAATTTCAGCATCTGGAAAAATTTGAAATTGAGGTGGAAGTTTTGGAAGAGCAGGAAAAAACGCTGGGATCACTCCAAAACAAGCGAACAAAATTAGATCAATTGATCAGATCCATCCAGCAGATTGATCAGGAATTGGAAGACAAGGATCAGATCCTTCAAAAAGAATCCGATGTAAACGCCTTGATTGATCAGATTCAGAATCGGGATTCCCTTTCCCAGAAAAAACAAGATCTTTCCAAAATCATCATATCCATCCGCTTGACAGATACTGATATTCAGGAATTGCAACATATCATCGATCTGGATGGAATGGTTCGGGAATTGACCAAGACCGTGGAAGCGAAGGAAGTGTTGATTGAAAGGCAATCCCGCTTGACATTGGCGATTGAAGAAATCAACAAGAATTCCCAGCGATTGGTGAAAATGGAAGAAAAATTACGGAATCTGGAATTCCGATTCAAAAAAGAATATCCGGATGTTTGTCCTTTCTGTGGATCTAAATTGAAGAAAGATGAAAAGAAATAAATTGCCGGAATCCAGAAAACCAATGTTCATCGCCACGGCGGATTGGCATTTAAGGGAAGATACCCCCATTTGCCGGACAGATGATTTCTGGGCCGCACAATGGGCGAAGGTGGAATTTGTCCGGGGATTGCAGGAAAAGCATAATTGCCCAGTTCTTCATGCCGGGGATCTTTTCCACCAATGGAAGGCATCCCCATATCTGTTAAGCGAATGCATTCAAAGGCTTCCGGAAAAAATGTATGTGGTTTATGGGAATCATGATCTCCCACAACACAATCTGGATCTTTCCATAAAAAGCGGATTGCGGGTTTTGGTGGAAGCCGGGATTCTGAATCTGCTCGAAGAATGCCACTGGGGAAAGATCCCGGAAAAAGGATCTTTGCTTTTCCCGATCAATGATGCATCGGTTCTGGTCTGGCATGTCTTTACTTACCAAGGGAAATCCCCATGGCCGGGATGCACCGCCATGACCGGGGATCAGATCCTGAAAAAATATACAGATTTTGATATCATCATCACCGGGGATAACCACAAGACCTTTGTAGTTGAGGATGGGTCCCGATTATTGATCAATCCGGGAAGCCTTTCCCGGCAGACAGCTGATCAGGATGATCATAAGCCGGTTGTGTTTCTTGTTTATCCGGATCCACCCTATTATGAAGCGATCCAGATCCCGATTGATGCCGGGGTGGTTAGCCGGGAGCATTTGGATCGGGTTGAAGAAAGGGACGAAAGGATTGATGCCTTTGTTTCCCAATTGAATGATAATTGGGAGATTGCGTTGAATTTTGAAGAGAACCTGAAAAGATTCGCCAACAATAATCAGATCCGCCAATCGGTTATGAATATCGTGTATGCCGCTATCGATCAAAATAAGAGCGTTTAAAGCCCCGTGCCTTTGGGTGGGGGGAATATATGATTTTGCAATTATCGCCGGCGTGGGCGAGCGAGAATCAGCCTACAGCCGCTTTTTATGATCAACTTTAAATCTGAACATCATGGATGAAACAAGATTATTTGAATTGAAACAGGAAATTGACGAAGCAAAAGAAGAAGTCGGGGAATTGAAAGGGAAGAAAAAACTTTTGCTGGAGCAATTGAAAGAACAATGGGGATGTGCTTCCATTGATCAGGCTGCGAAAAAAATGGAAGAGTTTTCCAAGCAGATCCAAAAGTTGGAGACATCCATTGAAACCGGATTGAAAGAATTGGAGGAAAAATATGCAGACGAGTAAGATTGAAGATTTCCGCAGAAAACTGGAACGCCAGAAAGGGGAATTCCAACGGATTCAAAAATCCATCCATCAGGGGAAGGAAAAAAGGACATGGATCCGGAAAGATCTTCGCAAGCATGAACAAGCCCGGGAGATCATCCGGGAGGTTGGATTAAAGACCCAACAGCAATTGCAATATCATATTTCCGATATTACATCACTGGCCTTGGATGCGGTCTTTCCAGATCCGTATGAATTGGTTGCCGAGTTTGTTCAACGAAGAAATAAGACCGAATGCGATCTTTATTTTGAAAGGGATGGTGATCGCATGGATCCGATTTCGGCATCCGGGGGTGGGGCCGTGGATGTGGCCGCTTTTGCCCTTCGCATTGCTTCATGGTCGATGCAAAATCCCCGATCCCGGAACACAATTATTTTGGATGAACCGATGCGATTCCTGAGCGCAAATTTGCAGGATCGGGCTTCCCAAATGATCAAGCAGATATCTACAAAATTAAATATTCAATTTATCATCATAACCCATGAAGAGGCCCTGACCGAGCATGCGGATTCCATCTTCCAAGTAGGTATCAAAAAAGGGAGATCCCAGATCAAAAAAATCAGCGAAAACGAAGATATGGTGAAATAAATTTATTTCCATATTTACAAGGCTGGAAGCCACGCTATATACCAAAATCGACGATCGGAGACGCAGTAATATAAGTATATCAAAAAGGGGTGTAAATTCGTCTATGGCCCTCTTTTGCGCCTTATTTGCGAAACCGCAAAAACGACAAAAATGAACGAAAAACCATTCAGAATCCGCGCAAAAAATGCTATAAAACAGGCAATAAAATTGCGTCTATTTTTGCTAAAACATAACAAAAGCATGAATGGAATTACATATGATCAATGCACAAATGTTTCTGAAAAAATGGATCCAATTCGCAGTGATCGGCAGTTTGCAAAATTGCTTTCCGAACAGGGAGATCTGATCCTGAATTTCATTCCAAGCAGCCAACCAAGGTTGATCTACAATATGCGAAAATTGATTTATGAATCCAATTCAATCCTACAAGAAAAATGAAAGATTTAAGTGTTGGGGATCTGGTCCGATTCGACGGATCGGATGAACTTTTGGAAGTGATCGAGGTCCCAGAAAATCTGTCAGTATTATCCATAATCCGGATGCAATGCCCCAAAGGGACAAGAATTGTCCGGTGTGAATATGGAGCGTTTATGGATGGGAAAATCCGGATTATTCAATCGCCATCTCATCATAAAACTTCAGACGAAAGTTAGTTCTGGCGAATTCCCCATATTTCGGATGAACCAACCAAGCCGGTTGCCCGGGTTCTGAATATCTCCCATCCTTGTGATCATAAGCGGTGGTTCCCTGAACACTTGCGCAACAAGACCAAAGGGGATGATCCAGATTCGTATGAAAATGGGCATGAACCATTTTATGGAATCCCAGTTCATGAATCTTTGATGGATCTTCCAACACCAATCGCATCCGGGTGATTGTTTCTTTCCCCACCTTCCGTTCCGCATTATACCAAGGATACCCCATCCAACCCCGGATCTGATGACCATGGGTGATCAAATATTGCATCTGATTCACTGAAATCACCTTTTCCAACATTGGATAAATATTGAACTCCACATTGGTGTGCTTCTGGATGTAGGCTTCCAATAATTTCCCCACAAGGTAATTCATGGAATTCAACCCGGCTTCCCCGGATTGTGGCTTTTTGGTAAGGCGAGCATGATTGTCCTCCGATACAAAATGCACGATGATCTTTTCAAAATGTGGGGCAAGGATGGCGATTTGCTTGGCATGAACCATCGCCGCCCGAACCACTTGCACCGGGCTGGGAAAGGCATTTGTGATCAGCAATTCCTGATGAATATCCCCGCTAATTAAATCCCCCAGCATCAGGATATGCAATTCATGGATCTTGTATGATGCCCGCAGGGTGTTTGCGTAATCCACCATGGAATAAGCGAACCCCATATTCCGCCTTTCGCAGATCAAAGGATTGAAATCATTGAATCCCTCAATTTCTTCCCCCTTTTGTTCTGCTCCCATGTGGCTGTCGGCAATTTCCCCCACCATGGCCACTTCTGTTTTCTTTTTCCCAGATTCCGGAACGTATAATTTTGGCAGGGGGGTGATCGGGGAAATGGAATCCACAACCCGCCGGAAAAACACTTCCAATCCCCCCCGGGTTTTTCTGTAGTTTTCAAAGACCCGATCCTTTTCTGCCAATTGCCGATGCAACTCCTGAACCTCCTCATTCTGTTGGGCCCGCAGGGCTTCCCCGCTCAATGGCCCGAAATTGGAATTTGTCATAATAAAGTCCCCTCATTTTTCATTTCTTCAATCGATTTCGGATGGCCCCAGATGATTTGCCCCTGTGCCTTTCCGCGATATGGTCTGGTCTCTTCCGATTCCAAAATAGCCCGATAACCCGGTCGACCGTGTAATCCAAATCTGCGCACAAAATCCGCATCCCGCCAGAAAATACCCTCTTCCTGATATGGCAGACTTTTCAAAGCGCGTATAACAATAGCTTTGATATTATACATATTTCGCAATTCTTGTCCGGATAATGATTTAACAATATCTGTCTTAACAGATGGATCCGGGGGATTTTTTTCCGGATGTGTGATCAAAATCCCAGATCCAACAGTGCGACCGCGAATAATGCTGCGCACCTGTTCAACAGAACGAAATACTCCGGGAAAATCATGAAAGATCTTTTTCGCCAATTGAGTAGGCAAAAGATCTGGGAATTCTTCCCGGTAAGATTTAACTAATTTTTGTGCTTCAGTCATGGCTTCAATTTTTGATTATAATAAAAACCAATCCGGCAGCCGCCACCCCGATCCCTACGGGGGTCATCCCCGATGCGATCAATAATCCGGCTCCGGTTCCCGTCATCACCCCAACCAACGCCGTGGAATTCGCCCGGGCAATAATGGCCGATTGGGCTTCATGGAATTCTGCTATGTGGGTGGATTGTGTTTGGATGATTTCCTGTTGAGTTTGAATGATAATCCCCTGACGCGCATTTATCGCCCGAATTACGGCAATTTCTTCCAAGCGATATTCTGATACCTCTTTCCATTTATTTGCTGTCAGACGAGCGCTATTCAATTCGTGGAGGCATTCTTCCATGTCCTTTGGTTCTATGGATGACATGGGGGGAATATTGGCTATCAGATCTTCGGTTTTCTTTTGTTGGATGGAAAGATCCTGTTCCAATTTCAGGATGATCCCATTCTGATCAGAAACCACCTTGTTTAGGGATGCAATTTCTTTTTCAGCCGATTCCCATGCCTGCATGATCCGATCCAGATCCTGCCCCTGTTCTCCGATCAATCCCTGAGTCCTTTCCATCAGGGTCAGGACCATGTCGATCTTTTGCAAAGCCCCGGTGTATTTTTGAACCGGGGCGGAGCGGCTAATCAGAAAAATCATCAGGATCAAAACCAACCCCGCCCCAATTGCTATCGCCCCCTTTTTCATTGCTTGTCGGCTTTTCGGGATTCCCGCCAATCTTTGGCCTTGTTGACCCCCTTTTTTCCAGTGCGCCAGGTGAATTTAACCACCCCCACGATTCCAACGATCAGGATGGTAAGAATTATCAAAACCCACCATCCAAGTCCCATAAGTAGTGTCATAATTTAAAGATTTAAGTGATTTAATAAACCAATGTGAAATGGGTGATCCGAAAATATGCGGTCGGATCGATACGCCGATTCTTCCGCCAAACCCCAGATCCATCCCATTGTGATCCTTCATATCCGGGGGATGTATTACCCCCGATGGTCTGGCCCCGTGGGCCTTTCCATGCGTGTTCTGTTATCTCCACATGACCACTCCATGATTCCCCTCTTTTCCAAACCACCAACGTCCCTGGTGGGACTTCCAACCCCCCGGCAACCCTTCCCGCTGGGATGCTTTCCTTCACAATATAATGCTGCGCTACAGCAGATCTGACCGGGGGAAACACCGCCTGGGCGGAATCCAATCCAGCAGCAGCAAAGGTGGCACACCACGAGCTTCCCAAAGGAATCCCCAGTCGACTGTTCCAATGATCAATGTGAGGACTCCGGTTTGGGCCGATTTCCTGATGATTCACATAAGCCTGTGCGAAAAGAACCAAAGATTCATTCGCTGGCCGGATTCCAATGAACCAGCAACAGGAAATCATCAACCAAATGGGCGCTAAATATTTCATACTGAATTCAATACGGCTGCTATTATCAACGCATAGGCTAAAAGAATCAACCCATAAGTCACGTTGTTTTCCTGAATGGCCTTGGTGGTATCAATATTGGAATGATATACCTTGTCCATGTAGGAAAGAAAAGCAATCCCGGTGAACATCAATAAAATAGCGGCGGGGAATCTGGAAAAGGGCCCAAATGGACTCAATACCCAGATCAACAGATAAAACATCCCCAATCCAATCAGGAACATGATCAGAAACCAAAGGGTGTTTCTCCCGATCCGCATGTTTTTCAATTTTTCAAGAATCGTTTTCATTGTCGGTAAATTCATTTACAGGTGGACATTCCTTGCATGATTTATGGAAAGCGACATGTTTGTGGGAAAAATCGGCATAGCGATTCATCCGGCGGTTCAGGATCCGAATGGATTTTTCAAAGACCTTGTTTGTCTTTTCAGCCAATCTTTCCCGCTCCCTTGTAATTGCCACTTCCAACGTCAATTTCTGGACACTCTGGGTCAATTCCTTTTGTGTCTTTGCATTTTCCCGGAATGTGTAGATCATGATTGAAATGATCAAAGATAATAACAATGCAAACAAATAATTAAACATATTGTCAACATTGGGTAATCCCGGAAAAAGGCTCTGTGAAAAAGCGGTAAGGGATAATAACATAAATCCCAGAAAAATCACACAATATGAAATAAAGTGTTTAATCGCCGGATTCCGGATCCATTTCATTTTCTTCCCCCCTTTTTTGGTTAAACAATACATCCGTTAACCATTCAAATAAATTGGTCACGAATTCTTTGATCCACGGGACATTTCCCCATCCGACATTTGCCATGACTGCTGCCCAAGCCCCAAAGAATAAACCAGACCACCAAGGCAATCCGAAAAGAAATCCATCCTGAAAAATGGATGCCAATCCCCATCCACCCATACCAAGGGCCGGAGGAATGATCCATGACCAAACAGATTTCCAAAATTTAGTCTGCGGTTGAAACCAACGCATCCATGCCTCAATGATGAATGGAACCGTCACCGTGCAAAATGCTGAAAATGTAGCGAAATATAACGCATACACAATTGCCAATTCTTCCATAATTCTACGTTTTTTAATGAAACATCAGTTTTTGGTTCTGGCGGATTCCTGATCGGTTTTTCGAGCAGGAGTGGTCGCCATTTCCTTCAATCTTGTTATTTCTTCTTCTTTGGGTTTGATTTCCAATGTCTGAACCCACTCCTCAATCGCCTGATTGATTCTTTCCCTTTCCTGAATTGAATCCGGGATCTGGAAAGGATCATCCGGGGATTCGTCCGGAGGATCTTCATAATTGAAAAATTTCTTTGCTTCTTCCCGGGTTTCAAAATAATACCAACCCCGAACAGGATATTTGTATTCCTTGTGCCTTTTCACCCAGATTGACCAATCCTTCCCCCCCACGCTTTCCGGGGCATGGATCAATTGATTATCATCGATTGTGTAAAATCCTTTTTCGCTCATGATTATGCCGGTTTTGCGGGATTGGTGTTCCATCCCCGATTTAATGCAATATCCCAATCAGCGGGCTCCAATTCATTGACAGCCGGGGTATCTGTGAATGTCAAAGTATAGGTAGTAGCATTATAAGTTCCCACCTTTCGCCCCGTAGGATGGGATCTTTCCGAAGTTTGCAACTCCCCCCGGACCACTGTTAAAGTGTTCCCTGATATGGAATCAATAAAAATGATTTCCCGATTAGCATCAGATGTGGGGTTGGTGATGGATTCATCCCAAATGAAGGCAAATCCCCTTTCCACCAACAGGCTCGCATCATCAACCTCAATTGTGGTTTGGGAATCATCAATCGCCCCATCCAGATTTGTAATCCCCCCGTTTAATCCTTTCATCAATTGGATCATCCCCGCCCGGCCCAATTGGCTCCGTTGGACACTGAAAGACCCTTTCACATTTTTAAGATTGGCCCAGATCAGGGATGTGTTGTAATAATTCAGAAAATTTCCATTATTCGTGCCTCCACTCCAGCATTGCAGTTCCTCAATGGAAATCAAAGCAGATGCTTGCTGAAACATTCCTGTAAAATTGGTAACACCCGGACTCCAGATCTTTCCAACCCTTTTTAATCTATAAGCCCAACGGAACATATTTTGAAAACTCGTGGCTCCAGAAAGATCCAGATCTGGAACTGATTCCAAGTTATGTGTAAATTGAAAAGAAGAAACCCAAGTAGTAATTTTAGACAAGTCCGCTCCCGATGGGAAAGGCCAATGCCTGATTCCCATCACAGATTGAAATGCACTGTTCATGGATCCCTCCAAAGAATCCAAAGATCCTACGAAAATGACATCTTCCAATGAATGACATGTAGAAAACATTCCATTCATACTTTTTAATGATTCAGGATTTTGTAAAGTCGCTTTCTTCAAAGCCGGACAGGTGTTAAATAAGAAACTGGCATCCTCCACCCCGTCTATGTCCAAAGTTGCTTCCACCAAACCCCACCAATTGGAAAATAAATTGGATATTCTGCCAATCCCTTTGACACTTAAATTTTCCGGAATTTCTTTCATTTGTCGCAATCCATCATACAACCCGGCTATATCTGATATATTTGGGCTTTGCGAGAAATCATAAACAGGTAATTCCTTCAATCGATGGCATTGCTTATAAACATAGTACATTCCTTCCAAATCTTCATGCATTTCAATTTCAGGAGGTTCTGTGATGGGGGTGTAGGAAAAACAAGAATCCCATGTTTTTACATAATGGGAATTTGTCAATTTTATATCATACAAAGAATAACACGAAAAACAAAAAGTAAGCAAGTTTTCAATAACCCCCGTAAACTCTACATGGATTTTTTGAAGGGAATAACATTCTCCGAAGATATATTCAGCACTCCAATCCCCACTGATAGCGGGGAATTTTATTGGATCCGGGAGATATAAAAGGGATGAACAAAGCCAAAATAAATAACTAATATTTGTACCGGATGCAAGATCCAGATTCACCACCTTTACCAATGAAAGACAATTCCAAAAACAGGCTTCCCAATCTTCCACTTTATTGGTTCCAATGAAATCAAACTGTTCCAGATTTGTGTGAAGAACAGAGGTCCCCCATCCTACAAAATTAAACACTCCAATTTCCGATCCTGCCATTCGGATATCCAACCACCCCGTGCCATATTGCTGGGTGTGTTCAGGATGGGCTATGTTCAAATGAACTTCAGTCATGTCCTGCCCGGATTGCATGGTGATTTCAATGATTACCTGGCGATATCCTTCGGTTGTTGTTGTTCCCGAATCCACCTCATCAAAATCATAATTGTGGGTGGCCAGATCATCCGCATCAAAATCCTCCGAAGCAGACCCATCCCCCCAATCAACGGTATAGTCCCCAGATATTTTTATTGCTACCCGGTTGGCGATATCCCACGGATCCACTTTAAACAATCCTACAATTTTCTGATCCGTGTCAAGCACCGTTGGAAGGGATAACCATTCCGAGTTTCTTGTCCATTCTGTAATGGGAGGGATGGGTGGATCCACCGCCCCCCGCATCATCGGTAAATGAAATTTTCCCCTTGTCATGTTATGTTGCTTTTTCAAATATGTAAATCACAATCCCAATATCATCTGTCGGCTCATTCACCGCATAGATGGTAATTTTTCCTGCCGATGCCACAACCCCGGGTAATATTCCAGCCGCCTGAACAATTAAATAATCTTCATTATCCGGGATGATATCCACCACGCTGTTGGCAGAAATCAACCCATTCGCATATTCATATTCCCAGAATTCAGATCCTTCCGTCCAATTGGCTTGTGTTAGGGTGATTCCTGTTACTTCAACGGGGGCACCCGCGGGTCCGGTAGGCCCGGTTGGCCCCAGATTTCCCTGATCCCCGGTAGGCCCGGTAGGTCCCAGATTGCCCTGATCCCCGGTTGGGCCTGTTGGTCCCAGATCCCCGGTGTCCCCGGTTGGGCCTGTTGGTCCCAGATCCCCGGTGTCCCCGGTTGGGCCTGTTGGTCCCAGATTGCCCTGATCCCCCTGATCCCCTGTTGGCCCGGTAGGTCCCAGATCCCCCTGATCCCCGGTAGGCCCTGTGGGTCCCAGATCCCCCTGATCCCCGGTAGGCCCTGTGGGTCCCAGATTGCCCTGATCCCCTGTCGGTCCCGTTGGTCCCAGATCCCCCTGATCCCCGGTAGGTCCGGTAGGTCCCAGATCCCCCTGATCCCCCTGATCCCCGGTAGGTCCGGTGGGTCCCAGATCCCCCTGATCCCCGGTAGGTCCGGTAGGTCCCAGATCCCCCTGATCCCCGGTAGGTCCGGTGGGTCCCAGATCCCCCTGATCCCCTGTCGGTCCGGTAGGTCCCAGATCCCCCTGATCCCCTGTCGGTCCGGTAGGTCCCAGATTGCCCTGATCCCCGGTAGGCCCTGTGGGGCCCAGATCCCCCTGATCCCCGGTAGGTCCGGTAGGTCCCAGATTGCCCTGATCCCCGGTAGGCCCTGTGGGGCCCAGATCCCCCTGATCCCCTGTCGGTCCGGTGGGTCCCAGATCCCCCTGATCCCCTGTCGGTCCGGTGGGTCCCAGATCCCCCTGATCCCCGGTAGGTCCGGTGGGTCCCAGATTGCCCTGATCCCCGGTAGGTCCGGTTGGTCCCAGATCGCCCTGATCGCCCTGATCCCCGGTAGGTCCGGTTGGTCCCAGATCGCCCTGATCGCCCTGATCCCCGGTAGGTCCGGTGGGTCCCAGATCCCCCTGATCCCCGGTAGGTCCGGTAGGGCCCAGATTGCCCTGATCCCCTGTCGGTCCGGTTGGCCCCAGATCCCCCTGATCCCCGGTAGGTCCGGTGG
>Ga0334900_1000391_pt1 | contig 65651 bp, 68 predicted proteins | sample GraSluR3_MG_2_FD_207231 | JGI IMG/M metagenome (GOLD analysis project Ga0334900, IMG submission 207231) | Sludge microbial communities from methane-producing bioreactor in Wageningen University, Netherlands - Granular Sludge_31_08-R3 | ecosystem: Engineered > Bioreactor > Anaerobic >... | reverse complement strand
TCTATGACATACCAATGGTCATGTCCTGGAGGAAATATTTCTAGCTCAACAATTCTTCAACCAACATTCTACGCACCAAGCGTATCATCAACTCAGATATATACATGTACACTTACAGCAAGAGATACTAACAACAATACCGCATCTTCAATTATGCAAGTTACTGTTAATCCAGTGACAACATCAAACGCTCCAATAGTGTCTGCGGGCCCAAGTAAAACAATCACAAGTGGGCAATCAACAATACTTAATGGAACAGCAAGTCATCCAGATGGTTTGTCTATGACATACCAATGGTCATGTCCTGGAGGAAATATTTCTAGCTCAACAATTCTTCAACCAACATTCTACGCACCAAGCGTATCATCAACTCAGATATATACATGTACACTTACAGCAAGAGATAACAATAATAATACAGCATCTTCAGTTGTATACATTACAGTTAATCCAAGTGGACATACAGGAGGCAGTCAAGATTTTATAGTTTCTACTCATGTAGCAGAAAATATTACTTCAACTACAGCGATATTAAAAGGGAAGATTGATAGTGATTATGGAAGAAATATTTCAGTAAGGTTTGCTTGGGGAACAGCATCTTCTCAATATACAAATTATTCTCCTTGGCAGTATAATAAACGCACAGGAGATATAGTTTCATTTAATATTACAGGATTGCAAAAGGGAAAGGCATATCACTATAGATTAGAAGCATCTGATGGTTCAAAAACTATCTTTGGTCAAAATGTTTCTTTTGTAACGAAGACGGACAGTGTTAGTGGCTTTTCAGCCCTTGCTTCAGGAAGTAATAGAATTAACTTAACATGGAATAGTGCTCCACAATCATGCTATACAATGATAGTTAGAAAGACTGGTAGCTATCCTCAACATGGAGCAGATGGCACAGTAATTTATTATGGAACAGGAAATAGTTATTTAGACACAGGGGTTACGAATAATCTTTGGTATTATTACAAGGCATGGGCGGTTGGTTGTGATCAAGGATTATTTTCTTTCTCTAATTCTGTTCAATCAAGAGCATATACAGTTAGTGGACAAGTAACACCAACAACTCCGGTAGTGCCAGTTGTGACAACTGTTTCTAGTGCTAATGTAGAAATTCTTGCTAGAAACATATCAAAGGATCAATTCTCATGGCAAGATAGTATTACTGCATCTCCAAAAGATAAAATTGAATTTAAGATTGTCATTACTCCAACAGGAAACAAGTCACTAGAAGATGTTAGATTAATCACAAGCTTTTCAAACAAAATCACATCAATTGAAAATCTTGTAGTTGATGGTTCAACTTTCTATTTTAATCTTGATAGAGAAACTAGCTTTGGGAATATTAAATTAGGAGAATCAAGAGTAATTACCTTTACTGGAACAATGGATAATTTTAATAATCAAATAATTAATTCAATTGAAGTTTCAGCAAAAGGAATTAATACAATCAGAAAAGATTTAACTATCAGCACAACAAGTTTTCAGCAAGGAGCAGCATTTATGGATATATTTGGATTTGGAGCATATGGTTGGTTATTATTAATACTTATCATATTAATGGTTCTAGTAATGATGTATTTAATTCTTGAAAGGAATAGAATGTTATTAAAGAAAGAAGAAGAAGAACAAGTAAAAGTTGAAAAAAGTAAATACTTTAATATAAAATAAAAAAGAGCCCCTTCAAAAAAGGGGCTTTTTTGTTATATTAATTTCTTAACTTTAATTGCTCTTTTGATGAATTCACCATACTTAGCTATATCCACTTCAGTTATTAATTTATATTCTTCAATTTCTGCTCCAAGAGATATTTTGTTTTCTGACTTATATTTCCTTATTTCATTAATTGCTTCAATTGCTTTTTCAAAACCTAGCATATCTAATTTATAATCAACTTCTTTTGCTTTTGGCCAAGAAGATATGTGAATACTTTTTTCTTCACCAAACAATTCTTCGGTAACAAAAGGAATAATTGGAGCAAACATTTTTAAAATATCTTTAAAAACAATCTTTAAGGTATTAACAGCTCCTGCTTTTGATAATTCATTATCGCCGTATAACCTGTATTTCACAAATTCAACATAGTAGTCGGCAAACTTATTCATAAAGAAATCTTCAATTTCATTTTTCGCTTTTGCATATTGATATTCATCAAAATGCTTTGTCGTTAACTCTATTGTTTTATTTAATTCGTCTAGTATCCAATAATCAGCATAATCTAGTTCATAACTAGTTATATCTACCTCATTAAGAGAGATAAAGCGAGAAACATTCCATAGCTTATTTGCTATTTGTTTGCCTTTTTTAATTTCTTTAGGATTAAACCTTAGGTTTTGTCCTAGGGATGCTCCGGTTGCCCAATATCTAATGGCATCAGCACCATACTCTTCAACAAGTTTGTCTGATGGGGTATAGTTTCCTAATCTTTTGCTTATCTTTTTTCCTTGTTCATCTAACCCATGGCCTGATATCATAACATTTTTAAAAGGGACATCATTAAAGTGATAAAAGCTCTTAACTATTGAATAGAAGTCCCAAGTTCTAATAATTTCATGAGCATTGGGCCTTAAATCAACAGGGAAGAGTTTGTCATCATTAATCATTTTCTTTAATAAAAATGGAGTGCATGATGAGGTTGCCCAAGTATCCATAACATCTGTCTCAGGAATAAATTTAGTGCATCCACAATTGGGGCACTTATCTATTGGTGAGTTTTGTTCTGTTGGAATAACCGGAAGGTCTTTTTCATCTGGTAAGATTACTTTTTCACACTCGGAACAATACCAAAAAGGAAAGGGAACACCATAATATCTTTGTCTTGAAACACACCAATCCCACTTCAATGATTTAACCCAAAGTTCATAGTTTGAAAACATATGACTAGGAAACCAGTTAATTTTTTTACCCATCTCTAGCCACTTTTCTTTATTATCAACTATTTTAATAAACCATTGTTTGCTTAAAATTAGTTCAATTGGAGTGTCGCATCTTTCATGAACATTAACGCTGTGAGTAATTTCTTCTTGCCTTACTAAATAATCTTTTTCTTTTAAGTCGTTGATAATTTCTTCTCTTGCTTTTTCAATTTTTAATCCACAATATTTTCCTCCCAATTCATTTATTCTTCCGTCAGGGTTTAATATATTTCTTGTTTCTAAATTATCCAACCTCCATTTTTCCAAGTCCTCTTGATCGCCCCATGTGCAAACCATCATCAACCCAGTTCCTTTTTCCATATCAACTTCTTTGCTTGTTTTGAAATTAACTTCATAATCAAACAATGGAACGATTGCTTTTTTTCCAATTAAGTTTTTATATCTTTCGTCTTCTGGATTGAAATAAAGGGCAACACAAGCACCAATTAACTCTGGTCTAGTAGTAGCAATTAAAACACTTTCTCCAGAAGCAAGAGAGAAATTAATATAATTCATTTTTGAATTACTTTCCTTATCTTCCATATCGGATTGAGATATTGCTGTTTGGCAATTAGGACACCATAGGATTGGTAACTCTTGTCTATATAATAAATCTTTTTTATATAAATCAATCAAAGACCATTGAGAGACCTTTGTTGGTAGTGGGGAAATAGTGCTATATGTTTTTGACCAATCAACCGATATTCCTAAACTATCCCAAAGATTTCTATATGTTTCAATTCCTTTTTCAGTTTCTTTTAAGCATAGATCAATAAATTCCTTTTTGGTAATTTTATTTTTATCAATTTTGTATTTCTTTTCTACAAATCTTTCTGTTGGTAAACCATTGTCGTCAAAACCCATGGGATAAAAAACCTTGTATCCTTGCATTCTTTTGTATCGGACAATAAACTCGGCTTGAGCGTATGACATAATGTGTCCAGCGTGAAGATGGTCAGCTGAAACATAGGGAGGAGGAGTGTCTACAACAAAAAGCTTGTCATTTTCATTAAAAGAAAACTCAAAAAGCTTATCTTCTTCCCATTTTTTTCTCCATTTTTCTTCAATGGATTTGAATTCATAGTTTGTTTTATCCATATTTTTTGATTATAATGAAAAAAACTAAATATGTCTACATTAAACAAACCATTAGCAGATAAATTACGCCCCAATAAATTAGAAGAATTTTTAGGCCAAGAAGAAATTGTTGGCGAAAGCAAACTTCTAAGAGAGGCAATTAAAAATGACAATATTCCGTCAATGATTTTTTGGGGTCCTCCAGGGACTGGTAAAACTACTCTAGCCTTAATTATTGCTCAAAAAACAAACTCAGAGTTTATTAAAATTAGTGCAGTATCAAGTGGATTAAAGGACTTAAGAGAAATAATTGAGAAGGCTGGAATTAATCACAGATTAGGAAAAAAAACAATTCTTTTTATTGACGAGATACACAGATGGAATAAAACACAGCAAGATGCATTATTGCCCCACATTGAAAATGGATTAATTATATTAATTGGAGCAACTACAGAAAATCCTAGTTTTGAAGTTCGAGGAGCACTGCTGTCTCGTGCCAGAGTTTTTATCTTTAAACAACTAGACACCAAGAGCATGGAGAAAATAATCAAAAGAGGAGCCAAGAGTATTTCTGTTAAGATAAATAAAAAGAGCATTGATTTCTTATCAGGTATTAGCAACGGTGACGCAAGGGTTGCATTAAATATTTTAGAATATGCTTCAACACAATCAAAAGAAATTAATGTTGACTTGATTAAAGAAGCAGCACAGAAAACAGCTTTGATATATGATAAAAATGGGGAAGAGCACTACAATATTATTTCTGCACTTCATAAATCAATGAGGGGTTCAGATGCTAATGCTTCTCTTTATTGGCTAGCAAGATTGATTGAGGGGGGCGAAGATCCACTATATATCGCAAGAAGGATTATAAGGTTTGCTGCCGAAGACATTGGGCTGGCTAATTCAAGAGCACTTGATTTAGCGGTTAACGCATATAATGCTTGCCACTATATTGGCTACCCCGAATGTAATGTTGTTTTAGCTGAAGCAGCAGTTTACATGGCAAAATCAAAAAAATCAAATGAGCTTTATGTTGCATATAATAAGGTAAGAGAGGATATTGAAAGGACGGGAAACCTTGGCGTGCCATTGCATTTAAGGAATGCTACCACTAAACTAATGGAAGAAATTGGATATGGTAAAGGATATGGAAAAGAAAATCAGGAATATATGCCTGAAAAACTTAAGAATAAAAAGTATTTAAAAGATTGACAATGGTTTTCGTTTAAGTTATTATACAAAAATAAGAAAATAAGAAAATAAGAATATGAAAAATATAATTAAAGCAACAAGTAGGGGTCAAATTACGCTACCATCAAAATGGAGAAAAAGTTTTAATACAGATAATTTCATTATTAAAGAAAAAAAGAATTCATTAGAAATAACACCAATCAATTTAAAAGAACTTGAAAGTGACTATACTGTATTTGACGCTATTAGGGACAATAAAGGTAAGGGTATAAAAGCAACCGACCTAATTAATATTCTAGAGAAAATAGAAAAAAATGGATAAAATAGAAAAACTTTTAAGAAAGATTTGTGAAAAGGAAAGAATATTATTAAAAGAAGCTATTAAGAGTTTAGTAACCGGAGAGATAAAGGGAATGAATATTGTAAAAATAAAAGATACAGACTTTTTTAGAATAAAAAAAGGCAAATTTAGAATTATATTTCACTATAATAATGATAATGTAATTATTGATTCGGTTAAATTAAGAAATGAAAATACATATAAATAAATGTTAATAGACGAAGTAAAAATTAAAGCGAAAGCGGGAGATGGTGGAAGTGGTGCCGTTGCTTTTGACAAGAATAAGTTTGCCCAAGGCCCCTCTGGTGGTTCAGGTGGAAGAGGGGGAGACCTTTACTTTGTAGGCGTTTCTGATTTAAGCGCTTTAAAGCAATTTAGGTTTAAGAAGGAAATTAATGCTCCAGATGGTAAAAATGGAAAGGGTAGCTTTTGTGATGGACCAAGCGGAGAAGATTTATTTATTAAAGTTCCAGTTGGAACGGTTGTCAGTTGTGGGAATAAAAAGTTAGAAGTAGTTAAAATTGGAGAGCCAGTTTTAATTGCCAAGGGTGGGCTAGGTGGAAAAGGTAACTTCCTTTTTAGATCTTCAAGAAACACTACTCCCATGCAAAGTCAACCTGGTATTCCTGGAGAGCAATTTGATTTAAAATTAGAATTGAAAATGATAGCTGATATTGGATTTATTGGATTGCCTAATGTTGGCAAATCAAGTTTGTTAAAAGAACTAACTAGCGCAACACCAAAAGTTGCTAATTATCCTTTTACAACACTAGAGCCACATTTAGGAGTTTACTATGATTTAATTTTAGCTGATATTCCTGGACTAATTGAGGGTGCATCAGAGGGCAAGGGATTAGGCGATAAGTTTTTAAGGCATATTGAAAGAACAAAAATACTATTCCATTTCATTTCTGCAGAATCAGATGATTTTAAAAGAGATTATGAAACCATAAGAAAAGAATTGGGTGATTATAATAAAGAATTACTAAACAAAGAAGAATATATATTTATTTCAAAAACAGATGCAATCTCTGAAGAAGATTTAAAAGAGAAGAAGAAAAAGTGGAGAAAAAAAGCAACTTTAATATCAATATATGATTACGAGAGTATTGAGGAGGTAAAAAAGATATTAAATAAGATAATGGAAGAGAAATGAAAAAACCAGAATTAATGTCTCCAATTCGTGATTGGTCAAGCTTAGAGGCCTGCAAAAATTATGCCGATGCAGTTTATTTTGGAGTTGATAGTTTAACAATGAGGGCCTCAAGCGGAATAACTATCAAAGAGCTACCTAAGTTTGTTTCTAGGGTCCATTTATACGGCCTAAAGGCCTATTTAACGCTTAATTCCGTAGTTTATAATCAAGACATAGCAAAAGCAGAAAAGATTGTTAAAAAGGCAAAAGAAGCTAAAGTTGATGCTTTAATTGTTTGGGATCCAGCGGTGATTGAAATAGCTAGAAAAGAGAAGGTTCCTTTTATTATTTCAACTCAAGCAAATATATCAAATTATAAAAGTGCTGATTTTTATAAAAAGCAAGGTGCTAAGAGAATTGTTTTAGCACGAGAAATGACATTAAAACAAATTAAGGAATTAAGGAAGAAAACCAAAGTTGAAATAGAAACATTTGTCCACGGGGCAATGTGTATGGCTATTTCAGGAAGATGTGTTTTATCAGCATATTTATTTGGTAAGTCAGCTAATTGTGGGCAATGCGCTCAGCCATGCAGGAAAGAGTGGTTTTTGTCAGACGAAGAGGGGAATAAGATATCGGTTGATAAAAAATATTTTATGAGTGCAAAAGATATTTGTATGATTGAGTTTATTCCGCAATTAATTAAATCAGGAATTGATTCTTTTAAAATCGAAGGAAGAAGAAGAGATGCTAAATATATTGAAGTAACAAGCAGGTGCTACAGAGAGGCGATTGATTCATATTATAAAAAAACTTTTAGCGATGAAAAAGTTAAGAAGTGGAAAAAAGAATTATCATCAGTTTATAACCGAGGATTTTCAACAGGTTTTTATTTCGGAACTCCAGGAAAAGAAGGAATAAGCTATAATAAGGCAGACAATATTTCTAGTACTGAAAAAGTTTTAGCAGGATATGTTGTTCATTATTATCCAAGAGCAAAAGCTGGTTCCGTAAGATTAGATCATAAAGATGTTAAAGTGGGAGATAAAATTATTGTTGAAGGAAAATATACTTTTATTGAACAAACAATTGAATCAATTGAGGTGGAAAATAAAGGTGCCAAAATTGGAAAAAAGGGAGAGGAGGTTGCTATCATATTTAAATCTCCGGTTAAAAAAGGTGATAAGGTTTTCTTAATTAAGAAAAGAAAATAAAAAAGCCCCCGTTAAGTACAGGGTCTCAAAAGGGTCTTTTTCGTATGTATTAAATTCATTATATATAACTATTTTAAAAAGTCAATATGACAACAGAATCAATCATCATTTTAATATCTTCAGTAGCGTTTATTGCTGTCTTTTCGTATTTTCTTTTTAATAGATTGATAAAAGAAAATGCTAAGATTAATGAAGAAGAAAGGAAGAAAATGCTGGAGCAAGTTGATTCTAAAAAAGAGTTAATTAATGAATCAATCAAAAACAATAGAGAAGTTATTAAAGATCTTTTAGAAAGAATGCATAATGAATTAAGTATTGCAGAAAAAGAAAGAGTCGGTGAGTATAGCTCGCTTAAGGCAATATTAGGAGAATACAAGATTACGACAGAAAATCTTAGAGAATCAACAGAGGGATTGAAAAATATTTTATCTAACAGTCAATTAAGAGGTAAATATGGAGAAGAGATTGCAGAGAATTTATTGAAAACAATTGGATTTGTTAAGGGTCAAAATTACGAAGCAAATGTTAACAGAGACAGGTCTTCTTCAAACAGGCCTGATTTTACAATTTATTTGCCCGACAAAACAAAAGTTAATATTGATGTAAAGTTTCCTCTAGATAATTTTATAAAATTTACTGAAGAAGAAAATAAGGAAAAAAAGAAGGAGTACAAAAAGAAATTTGAAAGAGATGTGATTAATAGGATAAAAGAAATATCAACGAGGGACTATATTAATCCAGAAGAAGATACCGTTGATTTTGTGATACTATTTGTTCCTAATGAAATGATATTTAGTTTCATATACGATCAGATGAGTGAGGTTTGGTCTGATGCAATGGTAAAGAAAGTAATTCTCGCAGGTCCATTTAGTTTTACCGCGATTTTAAGAATGATATATCAATCATATAAGAATTTTAAGTACCAAGAGAATATATTTGAAGTAATTAAACTAGTTAAAAAGTTTGAGATTGAATATGATAAGTATAATGAAGAAGTTGATTCTTTGGGCAAGAAGATTAGAGATGTTTCTACTCAATTTGACAAGGTCTCAACAACAAGGGACAGGAAGCTTACTGGAATAGTGGAGAAAATAAAAAGTGAAAATGTCTTACCACAAAAAAATGAAGATTGAGGGCTATAGATTAAAACAAGTTCAAAGATTGCTGTATAAAGATTTAATTGATGATTGGGATAAGGCAACTGTTTTGCCTTTAGAAATGAGAGAAGAGCTAAAAGAAAATATCCCCTTGAAGATTGACTACAAAATCTTTGAAGACAGAAACACAAAAAAAGCAGTCATTAATTTAAAAGATGGTTCTAAAATAGAAACTGTTTTAATGGAGCACGATAGCAAGAGAGCTACTGTTTGCGTTTCTTGCCAAGTCGGATGCCCACTAGGGTGTGTTTTTTGTGCAACGGGAAAATCATTTAAAAGAAACCTAGGGGTTGATGAGATACTTCAACAAGTTTTACTTTTTTCAAGGTATTACAGAAAACCAACGAACATTGTTTTTATGGGAATGGGAGAGCCATTCTTAAATTATGAAAATGTAATGGGAGCAATTAAAATATTAAACGATCCAAATTGTTTTAATATTGGAGCAAGAAAAATATCAATTTCAACTGCGGGAGCAATAGATGGGATTAAGAAATTTACTAATGAAGACAATCAAGTTAATCTTTCTATTTCTTTACACGCACCAAACGATGAATTAAGAAGGAAATTAATGCCCGTTAGTAAGGGCTATACGATCAAAGATCTATTAGAAGTAGTTGATGATTACATTTTAAAAACAAAAAGAAGGGTGATGTTTGAGTACCTATTGATTAAAGACATTAATGATTCAATGGAAGATGCTAAACAATTATCACAATTAATGAAAAAACCACTATATATGGTTAATTTGATACCATATAATTCAACCGGTAAATTCAAGAGATCATTAAACACAAAAGAATTTAAAGAGTACCTAGAAAAGCAGGGCATATTTACCACTCAAAGATACGAATTTGGTCATAAAATTGATGCAGCTTGCGGACAATTGGCAAATAGAATATAATAGGGAAGATGAAAAAATACAAAAGAATTTTATTAAAAATGAGTGGGGAAGTTTTTAAAAGTGAATCTGGAGAAAGTGTCTCTATCCCAAGCTATATTAAAATGGCAAAAGAAATAGCTCAGATCAAGAAAAATAAAAAAGAATTAGCTATTGTTATTGGTGCTGGTAATATATTTAGAGGTAGAATGGTGGGTGAAGAAAACTTTGACAGGGTTGCAGCTGATTTTATGGGAATGGTTGGAACAATAATTAATGGTATCGGACTAAAGGAGGCATTGAAAGAGGCAAATATTGATGCAGAGGTTTTCTCAGCAATTAGCGTTGGAGAGGTTGTTAATTCTTATTCAAAAGAAAAAGCTAGTAAGTCATTAGAAGAAGGCAAAGTTGTTATTCTTGCTGGTGGAACGGGTAATCCATTTTTTACAACCGATTCAGCGGCAGCGCTAAGAGCATGCGAATTAAATTGTGATTTAGTTTTGAAGGCAACTAATGTTGATGGTGTGTATGATAAAGACCCTAGAAAAAATGATGATGCTAAGATGTATAAAGAGATATCATATAGAGAGGTGATAGAAAAGCAATTAAATGTTATGGATATTACTGCATTTACGCTTTGTTTTGAAAATAATAAACCAATCATTGTTTTTAATATAAAAGATCTTTCTAGGTTATTGAAGGGAGACAATGTTGGAACTTTAATTAATTAATCGTGGAAATAAATAAGGCAATTTTTTTAAAAGGAGTAAAGGGAACAGACGAAACACTCTATGATGGTGTTTCTCAATTTGCTTTTATTGGTCGTTCAAACTCAGGAAAATCATCTACTATCAACTATTTAACGGGGGTGAAAAACTTAGCAATAGCTAGCTCAACCCCAGGAAGAACTCAACAGATTAATATATTTTTAATTAATGACTCTTTCTATTTCATAGATCTTCCAGGATATGGATATGCTAAGGCGCCACCAAAAGTAAGGAAAAAGATACACTCTCTTGTTAATTGGTATTTCTTTGAATCAGAGATTGATCAACATAAAGTTATTCTAATTGTTGATGCAAATGTGGGAATGACCAAAGATGATATTGATATTCTTCATAATCTAAATGACCACCAAAAGGATGTAATTATTTTAGCAAACAAAGTTGATAAGATTAAAAAATCAGAATATGAAGAGAATATAAAGAGGATAGAAGAAATAGCGAGTCCATTTAAAGTTATCCCTTTTTCTGCTAAAAAGAAGATAGGCAAAGAAGAATTACTAACAAATTTATATGTCTAATTTTTACAAAAAATCAAACAATCTTTTTAATCCCGAAAGTAAAACACCTTTTAAATTAAGTAGATCAAAAATTGACTTATTTGTTGACTGTCCTCAATGTTTTTATCTTGATAGGCGCCTAGGAGTAGGCAGGCCTCCGGGATTTCCATTTTCATTAAATAGTGCAGTTGATGCATTGCTTAAAAAAGAATTTGACTTGTATAGAAAGCAAAAAGCACCGCACCCTTTAATTGAGGAATTTGGAATAGATGCTATCCCATATGAGCATAAAGATATTGATACTTGGAGGCATAACTTTACAGGAATGCAGTATCTTCACGAGCCGACTAATTTATTAATAACAGGTGCAATTGATGACATATGGGTCAACCCTCAAGGCGAGGTAATTATTGTTGATTACAAGGCAACTTCAAAAACAAGCGAAGTCAATCTTGATGCTGACTGGCAAGATGGATACAAGAGACAAATGGAAATATATCAGTGGTTGTTTATTAAAAACGGATTTGATGTTTCTAAGACAGGATACTTTGTTTATTGTAATGGGGACACAGGCAAGCCAGAGTTTGATAAAAAATTAGAGTTTGATATTAAAGTTATTCCATACACAGGAGATACTTCATGGGTGGATAATAAATTAATTGAAATTAAGGATTGTTTAATGTCTGAAAAGATTCCTGAACCTAATCCCGAGTGTGATTATTGCAATTATAGAAAAAATGCTGTGGTTGCAAAAATTAAGCACGAGAAAAAATAATGGAACAAAAAGGTAAATCAGCAGTTAAAGAATTGCTAGAAAATAATATATTTTCTATTTCTGCCTATTTAAAACTTCTAAACGGAATTCTTAATTCTTTTCAAGCAAGAATAATTGGCGAGGTTAGTGAAGTAAAAATTAGTGCTCCTGGGCATGTATATTTTTCTTTGAAAGACAAAAAAGATGGAAGTGTTTTGTCTTGTGTTATATGGAATTATGATTATAAGATGTGTGGCATCAATCTAGAGGTTGGAATGGAGATAAGAGCAAATGGCTTTCCAGATGTTTATCCTCCCACAGGAAGATTGAGTTTTAAAGCAAAAACAATTCAATTGGCAGGAGAGGGTGAGATTAAAAAAGAATATGAAAGATTAAAGAAAAAACTAGAAGATGAGGGATTGTTTGATGAGCAAAGAAAAAAAGAAATACCAATCTTGCCAAAAAAGATTGGTATAATTACTTCCAAGGGTGGCGCAGTTATTAATGATTTTTTAAATAATATCGGAAGATATGGTTTTCAAATTCAATTTATTGATTCAAGGGTTGAGGGCCTTGAAGCAGTTAAAGATATAATTAATAGCATTAAGACATTTAAGAAAAAAGATATTGATGTTCTGGTTATTATGCGTGGTGGAGGTTCATTAGAATCATTTCTAGCATTTAATAACGAAATGTTGATTAGAGAAGCAATGGACCTTCCTTTTCCCTTGATTACAGCTATTGGGCATGATAAAGATGTGCCATTGCTTTGTCTATTAGCTGATAAAAGTGTTTCAACACCGTCAATTGCGGCAAGTTTTCTTAATGCATCGTGGCAGAAACTAGAGAGTGACTTGGATAATAAGAAAATTAAAATATTTAATTTATTTGAATCAAGATTATCTTTGACAGAAAATAAAATCAATAATTTGTTTTTTACAATTAAAAGTAAGATTGAAAAAGTTATTAATAACTTTAAAATTGTTGAGTATAAAATTAGAGAAGTAATTCCTAATTTAATAGAGGGAGAAATTGCAAAGATAAGAGAAAGAATTAATAATACAGAGCGTGTGATTAAATATAATGATCCGCAGAGAAACCTAAAGTTAGGATATTGTATAGCTAAAAAAGATAATAAAACAATTAAGAGCGTTAAGGATGTTAAAGTGGAAGAAGATATTGAATTAATGCTTAGTAATGGAGTAATAAATAGTAAGATTAAAAAAATATATGAAAGAAAAAAACCTTAAAAGTAATTTAGAGAAACTTTCTTCAATAGTTGATTGGTTTGAAAAGCAAGAAGAAATTGATGTTGAAGAAGGCCTTAAGAAAGTAAAAGAATCAGTTGAGATATTAAAAGAGGCCAAAAAGCAATTTAGTGATATTGAAAATCAGTTTGAAGAAATTAAAAAAGAAATTGAAGATTAATTTGATTATTGTCTAGGTCCAGATACATGTGATACACATTAGGTTTGTAAATTAATGTAATCTTTTGTTGGAATATTGGTGCTTTCTATCTTCCTAATATACTCATTGGGAGTAAGATAATTAAGCGAAGCATGGGGCCTAACATTATTCCAAATATCTTCCCATTCTTTGAGCTTTCTTCTCATAATATCAATATCAGAATAATTATTACCTTGATCATAGAATTCTCTTTGATCTGCTCCGTGTGATATTTCTACATAGCAGTTTTGTTTAGGACTCCTTGGATAGATGTAGTAATGAGGCATTTCTAATTCTTTACATAACTGATCAAAGTACTTTTGGAATGTAGATCCATTGTCTGTTTGAATATTCCTTATCTCAAAAGGTAATTCTTTAATGACTTTCTTAAGAAACAAGGATCCATTAAGAGATGACTCAGAAGAGTATACAGAAAGGACTCTTCTTTTCGTTAATACATCAATCGCAGTAAATTGATACAACTTATGACCAGCCTTAGGCATAATATGCTTTACATCTATTTGTATCATATCTCCAGGGCGAGAAACCTTGAATCCTCGAGGAAATCTAGCCCTAGGATTTAATGATGCCCTTTTTCTTTTCTTTGATATTCTATTATCAATTAACCCTTTTTTCTTTATTATTCTACCTATCGTTGATTCTGAAACATATACTTCCTCTTTTCTTAATATTGCTTTAATCTTGTACTTAGACCAAGTAGGGTATTGTCTTCTCAAAGCAACAATCCTTGAAGATACTTCCCATGGTGTAGTCATTTCTCTTAACTTCTTAGGTTTTCTTGATTTATCATTAAGACCAAGAATACCACACCGCCTGAAATTCTTAACCCATCTATTCATCGTTGACCTTCCTATGCCAAAATGACGAGCGGTTAAAGATGCATTATTATCATGCTTCTTATACCAATCTATTATCTTCAACCGATGTTTTGCCTTATCAGTTAAAGATCTGTTTATGTAGAATGATTGAGCCATTCTTCTCGTCATTGGTATTACTGTTCCATATATTGTCATATGGCATCCACTATATCTCTGTTTCATATATTTTTAAACATCCTAGGGTGTATCATATCATATGGACCAGTACAATTATTTTTTAAAAAAAGCATATATTAATATCAGTACATTGACAGGTGTTTGTGATGAAAAAAGCTAATGGAAGAAATGGAGCAAGACCTAGAGAGAACAAAAGTAAATCTAATGGAAATAATAATGGAAACGGCAATGGCAATGGTAATGGATACCATAAGCTAGGAATTTGTCCAAAGTGCAAAAGAGAAAATATTCCTTTAACCGAGCACCATATATGGAAGCGTTCTGTATGGGGGCCCAACAATCACACCGTGTTCCTTTGCAGGGATTGTCATGATGAGCTTGAAAGTAAAGTAAGAATTATGGAGAATATGATTCTCCGATTGTTCATGCTTTGCTATAAAGCACTTTATTACGATTTCATGAACGGCAAGGAGCAATTGAGCGACGATCATATTATGAAAATATGTATCGTTGGACTAAAGAAAATGATCAAGAAGATCATGACTGAATCCATTGGATTGAAGGAGGGTTGGATTGTCAAAAGGATGCAGAAAAAAGGAGTCCTATTGAGTAAAAGAGAGCAATAAATTATTGCCTCTTTTTTAATATTATAATATAATTAAATTGTAATAATAATTTATATCAATATGAATATATTAAATGATGACAAATTTCAGGAAGTAATATCTTCGGGTAAGCCAGTATTGTTAGATGTATATACGCAATGGTGTCCTCCTTGTAAGATATTAGGTCCAATACTTGAAAATTTAGAAGAAGAGTATAGCGATAAGGTTGATTTTTATAAAATGGACTTGGATCAAAATCCGATAACAGGAAATACTTTTGGAATTGATAGAATACCAACTGTTATGTTGTTTGTTAACGGCGAAGTTAAAAGCTTTTTCGTAGGATTAAAAGAAGTAGAAGACATAAAAAGCTGGATAAATAAAAATATATGAACGAAGAAATAGAAAAACTAAAAAAAGAATATGGTGACTATGCTAAGGAGAATGGTTTTAATTTAAATCCTAATGAGAAAATATTAGAAGGTGTTTTAAATGGATTAATTGCCAGAAAAGAAAATTTTGGGGAAAGGTATTGTCCTTGTAGAAAAATGACTGGAACTAAAAAGGAAGACAAAAGAATAATCTGTCCTTGTGTTTATCACAAAGAGGAAATTGAAAGAGATGGCCACTGCTTCTGCAATCTTTTTACTCGTTAGTTCTTCTAACGTATTCTCCTGATTCAGTATTAATTTCTATAATGTCTCCTTCTTCTATGAATAAGGGGACATTTATTTTTACCCCGGTCTCAATTGTTACTGACTTATTTCCACTTTGAGCGCGATCTCCTTTAATGCCAGGTGGAACTTCAGTTACTTTTAAGCTTACTTTAATAGGAACAACGATATTAATAATTTTATCTCTAAAAACAACGGTTGTTACAATCTCTCCTGCCTTTAAAAATTTACCAACCTCTCCAATTAATGATTCATCTAATTCAAATCTTTTTGATGGATTTTCTTTTTCAGAAAAAACATATTTGCCCTTGTTGTTATATATGAAGGTTGCTTCTTGTTTCTCTATCTCTGCTTCTTCAAAAGAGTCTCTTGGTTGAGCTGTTTTAGAAATAACAGTTCCGTTGATTAAATTCTTTAATTTCATCTGTAAGTAAGAATGACCCCTCCCTTTAAAAGTGCTTTGTGCTTCAACTATTTCGTATGGTTGATCATTGATTGTAATAATCACTCCCTTGTTTAGTTCTGCGTATGATAACATATTTTTATTATTTTAATTATTATTCTTCAATTCTCCATTCTATTTTATTTTCCTTGTCAGCATATTCAAGCCATTCACCACCATCATCAATTACATACCATTTTCTTTTTACTTGAGACCAAACCATCGGTTGATTATTATAATATGGTTTTTTAACTATTTCTTTAGGTTTTAATTTGCCTAATTCTAACCATTTTTTAAAGACGGTCTCAATTGAATAATCAAGCTTTCTTGAATTGGCCCAATTGGCAACTATGGTGATAGCTTCTTTTGCTTTTGGAACAGAACCAGCTAATTCTATTAATTCTTTAGCCGGTCGTGTAAATCTAGAATAGATTATCTTTCTCTTTTTAGCTGATTTCTTAATTTCGTCAAGAGTAAAGCCCTTTGTTTCAAAAAAATGATTGACTACTTTTTGTATATCTGTTTCTTTATCCATTTATTTTTTTTGCAATTTTTAAATAAAAATCTTTTGCTTTTTCTAATTCTTTTTCTCCTAATGGAGTTATATTATACATTCTTTTTCTATTATTTGTTTCGCTTTCAACATAGTTTTTTTCCTCTAGACGATAAAGGACTCTGTAGGGAGTAATGTTTCCCGGCTTGAAGCCAAATTCTTTTTCAATTACCGAGTACATATCCCAGGCATAATGAGGGCCTCTTTTAAGAATTATGAGGATATATATCCAGAGATTTTCTTTTGTATTTGTTTTAATAAACCTTTCATATGGTGTCATAATTCTTGACAAACTATTTTACGCGTGTAAAATATAGATATAATAATTAATATATATAATATGGCAAATAAAACAGAAAAAAACAAGAAAGAAATTAGAATTGCAATTGCCGGAATAGGAAATTGTTGTAGTGCGCTAGTTCAAGGAATACATTATTACAAGGACATTAAAAATGATGATGAATTAGTTCCTGGCTTAATGCACAATGTTATTGGAAATTACAAAATATCAGATATTAAAATTGTTGCTGCTTTTGATATTGATAAAAGAAAAGTTGGCAAAGATATTTCTGAAGCAATTTTCCAAAAACCAAATTGCACAAAAGTATTTTGTGGCAATCTTCCTAAAACAGGGGCGATTGTAAAAATGGGACCAATTTTAGATGGTGTTGCTGACCATATGAAGGATTATCCAGAAGATCAAACATTTTTACCATCTGACAAGAAAGCGGTTGATGTTGTTGAGGAGTTAAAGAAGAATAAGGTTGATGTTTTGGTAAACTATATGCCAGTAGGATCTCAAAAGGCAACAGAATTTTATGCTAAGGCGTGCTTAGAGGCAGGAGTAGCTTTTATTAACTCAATGCCAGTGTTTATCTGTTCAGATGAGGGATGGGAAAAGAAGTTTAGAGAAAAAAATATTCCATGTATTGGTGACGATATTAAATCACAAGTTGGTGCAACTATTACACACAGAGTTTTGTCACACTTGTTTGCAGAAAGAGGAGTAACAGTTGATAGGTCATATCAATTAAATGTTGGTGGAAATACAGATTTCTTGAATATGCTTGAAAAAAAGAGATTAAATACAAAAAAATTATCAAAAACTGAAGCAGTAGAATCTCAACTAGCTAAAAGATTGAGCTATGATAACTTACATGTTGGTCCATCTGACTGGGTTCCCTTTTTAAAGGATAACAAGGTTTGCTTTATTCGTATGGAAGGAAGAAAGTTTGGTGATGTACCAATTGAATTGGAATTAAGATTATCAGTTGAAGATTCTCCTAATTCAGCAGGTTGTGTTATTGATGCTATTAGATTATTGAAAATTGCATTAGATAGGGGAGTTGGTGGAACGCTATTGTCACCATCAGCTTATTTCATGAAGCATCCAATGCAACAATTTAATGATGAAAAGGCAAGAGAAATGATTGAAGAATTTATACTTGATAAAAGAGAAAGATAAACTATAATAGAAATATGGAACCAATAAAAAGATTTACAAGTTCAATTCAAGAAGGAAACCTTTGGATATATATACTAGCTCTTGGCAAAGAAGTTGAAATTAAAGAAGATGATGTTAAAGGTTTAATTTTTGAAAAGTTCGGATTTCTTCCAGGATCATTAATGATTAAAGCAGTATTGTTCAGATTGAAAAACGATGGCTATGTAAGCAGGGAAAGGTTTGCGAGCAAAAAGGCCTATAAGACAACTCAAAAGGGGATTGAGCAATTAGAAAAAATGCAATCTATTGTTTCTGAGACAATGGAAAAACTATGCTAGACACTAAAAGACATTGGTTTAAAGATCTAGAAAAAATAATTGGCAAGATTTTTGGATCTTTGCCTTTAACACCAAATCAATATACATATCTTTCGGGGATATTTGCCTTGGTCGGATTATACTTTATGACTCAAGAAAATATTCTTTGGGCAATTATATTATTTTTAATTGCTGGAGGGTTAGATTTTGTTGATGGAGCAGTAGCAAGAGCAAAGAATATGTCTAGTAAAGTTGGAGCTTATCTAGATACTGTTTTTGATAGATATGTTGAGGGAATAATATTTTTTGGAATTTTATTTTTACCATTACCAGAGTTTATAATTCCTGGTTATGCTTGGGTATTTTTAGCAATTTTTGGCTCAATGCTTACCACTTATGTTAAAGCCGCTGCTAAAGAAAAAGAATTAGTTAATCAAGAGTTAAAGGGGGGATTATTGTCTCGAGGAGAAAGGTTAATTTTAACTTTTGTTGCATTAATATTAGGAATTATCTATCCAGATTATTTATATATGACATATGTTATTGCTTTAATCGCTGTTTTATCTAATATTACTGCTATACAAAGATTTGTTTCAGCGGTATTGAAAAATAAAGATGAATAATATAAGAGGAATAATTTTTGATTTAGATGGTATTTTGTTTGATAGTGAGTATTATCAATGGCAAGGATGGGTGGAGCCACTCAGAGAATATGGAATAGAACTTACAAAAGAGATGTATTTTAGTTATGCAGGTAAAAGTGGGAAACAGATTGATCAAGAATTAATTAAAGATTTTAATTTAGGAATTGAGAATAGCACTCTTTGGAACAAGAAGAAGGTTTTAATTGAAAAATGGTTTAATGAAAAAGCAATGCCGATTATGCCTTATGCAAAAGAAGCCGTTGAGTATTTTAGTAGTAATCCTAGTTTCAAAGTTGCATTATGTTCTGGCGGAGATAGAGAAGAGGTTATTACAAAATTAGAAAAAAATGATTTTCTAAAATATTTTCCAGTCATTACTGCTGGAGACGATGTTCTAAGAAGTAAACCTTGGCCAGATATTTATCTTTTAGCAGTTGAAAAATTAGAATTAGAACCGTCTCAATGTCTAGCTTTTGAAGATACTCAGTATGGTCTTCAGGCAGCAAAAGATGCCGGAGTTTATTGTTTTGCAATACCTAATGAGTATTCATTAAATCAAGACTTTTCAAGAGCAGATAAGGTTTTATCTTCCTTGAAAGAAACAATAGATTTCTTTAAGAAATAATCTTCATCTTAGCTAAAAAAGGAGTGATAATGTGATAAACAGGGGCTTTTCTACCAAAGACCCTTGTTTTTTTATTAATAATAGCACTCTTAAATTCTTCTAAGTTTTTTACATCAGCTTCGGTATAGGCATAGCCAGTTCCTCTGTGATAATGACTATCGCTTCCAGCAGTCATTCCTAAATTATTTTCCTTAGTAAATTGAAGTGCCTTTTTATCAGGAGCGCTTAAGGGTTTTCTTGCGTTAAAAACTTCTATTGCATCGATAATATCAAAATAATTAGAAATATCATCTCTAAAACCTTCTCCATTGTGAAAGGGGTGGGGAATTACAACTATTCCATTTTGTTTTTTAATTTCCTCCATTACAAATCGTGGTTCTTTTTTGTAACCATCAATTTTTTCTTTAAGAAATAATCCTAAAATATCACCTTTGGTTGTTTTAATTTCCTCTCCTAAAATAATTAAGAAATTGTGTTTTTTTCCTAATTCCAATGCTTCTTTCCAACCGTTGGTATTTTCATGGTCTGTGATAGCTACTCCATCAATGCCCATTTTTTTACCTTGAATAATTATTTTCTCTATATCTGAACCAGCATCGTATGAGTATTTTGTATGACAGTGTAGGTCTATTTTCATATTTCAATTATACTGTTATTTTGCCAAGATGTAAATTTTTACAATAAGGACATAATTTGCTATTATCTAATTATGAAAAAGAAGATATTTATCGCCATTAATTTGCCTGAAAAAATCAAAAAAGATCTTGTTAGTTATCAAGAAAAGATAGACGGGCATTTTGATGATTTTTGTCCGATTAAGTGGACAAGAAAAGATAATTTACATATTACAATGTTCTTTATTGGTTTTGTTGAGTATGATGAATTAGTAGATGTTTTTAACAAGACGGAAAAGGCATTAGAAAATCTTGAGCCATTTAGGGTTGAGCTAGAATCAATAACCTATGGTCCATTAGGAAAAACTCCTAAAATGGTTTGGGTTAATGGTAAGAAAATACCAAGCATTATTGAGGCAAATAGAAAGCTGGAAGAAGTTTTGTTTGAGATAAGGCCAACCGGATATGATTTTACTCCTCATATAACATTAGGAAGAATAGTTCAGTGGCAGCTTAGGAAAATTGACGAAGATCAGGTTCCTCAAATAGAAGAATATCCAAAAATGTCTTTTGATGTTAATTCAATTGATATTATGGAAAGCGTAAAGGGAAGTTATATAACTTTAAAATCAATTAACTTATGAAAATACACTTTTTAGGAATAGGAGGAATAGGCGTTTCTGCTCTAGCCCAATATTATTTATTAAAGGGTCATGATGTTACTGGCGAAGATGTTACTCAATCTCAAATAATGGAAAAATTAGAAGAGATGGGAGCTAAAATATCAAAAGTAGAATCTTGTGATTTAGTAATTTATAGTCCTGCTATTGGTGAGGATCAATTAAAGCCATTTAGAGAAAAGAGCATTAAGATAATGAGTTATCCCGAAGCATTAAGTGAGATATCAAAAGAATATTTTACAATAGCTATTTCAGGGACTCACGGAAAAAGCACAACAACAGCAATGTTGTCTTTAATTTTAATTGAAGCAGGATTTGATCCAACGGTAATAGTTGGAACAAAACTCAAAGAGTTTAATGGTTCTAATTTTAGAATGGGCGATTCTAAGTATTTGATTATTGAGGCCTGTGAGCACGAAGCATCATTTTTAAATTATCATCCAAATATTGGAGTAATATTAAATATTGAGGCGGATCATCTTGATTATTATGGAGATATTCAAAATGTTAAGAATGCCTTTGATAAGTTTGAATCTCAATCAAAAAAAGTTATTAAAGATGTGCCTATAATTAATGAATTAAAAATGAGCGTTCCTGGAGAGCATAATAGGCTAAATGCTTCTTTTGCGGTTGCGGTTGCTCGTGATTTAGGAATAAATGATGAAGTTTCTTTTAATGCTATATCAAAATTTACTGGAACATGGAGAAGGTTTGATGAACATATTTATAATAATTTAATTATTATTGATGACTATGCCCATCATCCAACAGAAGTCATAGCAACAATTAAAAGCATTAGAGAAAAGTACGATGATAAGAAAATATATTGTTTTTTCCAGCCACATCAACATCAAAGAACCTCACTATTACTTAATGATTTTATAGATGTTTTTAGTCAATCATTAAAAATTATAGATAAAATGTTTCTGATTGATATTTATGATGTTTGTGGCAGAGAGAGTAAAGAAATTAAAATTAATTCTGAGGAAATTGCTAAAATGGTTGATGGCCTAGAATATATTAAGAAAGAAGATGTTTTAATGATAATCAAAGAAGCCGATGTGGTAGTTTTTATGGGGGCAGGGGATATTTATAATTTAAGTTGTGATATTAGAAAAACTATAATATAATATAAAAATATGATGGAAATACCATTTTCAATATATTTAATAATTCCTAGTAGCATTTTTATTTTGCTAGTTGGTTTATTTGTTTTAGTTAAAAACAAGAAGCAGGACAGTATATTGTTCTTATTTCTTGCTTTTGCTCAATTCCTATGGTCTTTAACCGCCTTTATTGTTTGGCAAGATATTGTTTTTCAAAATATGAAGGGCGACATTTTTTTAGACAAGTTTTTGTTGCTTTCAATATTTTTAATGCCTATATTTCTTTACCATTTTACGGTATCTTTTTGTAAAATTAAAACAACTAAATTACAATTCTTAATTATTTATATTGTTTCTGCTTTCTTAATTTTCTTTTTAGATAAAGAAGTTGTTGTCAATGGAATATTTTTCTATCAATGGGGCGATTGGGGCATTGGAGGAATAATTCATTACTTATTCTCTTTCTTTATTTTAATTTTATTAACATTGCCACTTTATAACATATTCAAAATATGGAAAGGCAAAAATGGGGCAAAAACAAAAAGTGAAATTGTTTTTTGGCTAGTTATCGTCTTATTAGCACTAGGAATAATTCTCATTGATATGTTGCCCATTTATGGATACAATTTTTATCCACTATTTTATCTAACAATACCGATTTATGCTCTTGTGATGGCCTATATCCTTATCAACAAAAAGCCGTTATCTTCAATAGCAACAAATGACATCCTTGTAATTGCAATTTTGACATTTCTATCATCTTTCATTATATTTCCTAATATAAATATATCAGCCGTAGAAAGAATAGTTGTCTTTGCTTTAATTTCTATACTTTCATTTTTAGTTTTAAAACATTCCAACGAACTGACCGAACAAAAGATTACTTTTGAAAAAAAGATTAAAGAGGGAACAAGAGAGATTGAAGAAAAAAATGCAGAACTTACTGAAATAAAAAACTTTCTTGAGAATACAAATTCAATATTAGAGAAAAAGGTAGAGGAAAGGACAAAAGAGCTTCAGGGCCTAAATGACACCCTTGAAAAATTAGTTAGAGAAAGAACAAAAGAACTAGAAAGAAAAACATTGGAGCTAGAGGAGAAGATAAGAGAGCTAGAATATTTTAGTGAGGCCTTTATGGAAAGAGAAAATAGAATGATTGAATTAAAGTCAAAAATTAGAGAAATAGAAGAAAATAAATAATATGGAAAGATTGTTAATAAAAGAAATATCAAATCACGAAGGAGAGAAAATTACCATAAAGGGTAGAATTTTTAATATTAGAAATTTAGGCAATATATCTTTTTTAATTGTCAGAGATTATTCAGGTGTTGTGCAGGTCGTCGCAAGTAAAGATCTAGAGGTTGGTCCAGGAGACATTGTTTCAATTGAGGGATTGGTTAAGAAAGACGAAAGAGCCAAGGGAGGATATGAAATGAAAGCTGAAAAAATTGAAATAATTACTAAAAATAAAGAAACGCTACCGTTTGATTTAGAAAAAGATGATATCAACTTAAACCTTAACACTTTGCTTGATTATAGAACCATTTCATTGAGGCATCCTAAAGTACAATCAATATTTAGATTGTATGATCTTTTATTGAAAAGCTATGATGAAGCAATGAGAGAGGAGGGTTTCGTTGAAATTAAAACCCCTAAAATATTAGGATCAGCTAGCGAGGGTGGAGCAAATTTCTTTCAAGTTGATTATTTTGATAAAAAAGCAGTGCTAGCACAAAGCCCACAATTTTATAAGCAAATTATGGTTGGTGTTTTTGATAGAGTTTTTGAAGTCGGGCCTGTTTTTAGAGCTGAGCCACATTTTACAACAAGACATGTTAATGAATATATTAGCTTAGACGCAGAAATGGGTTATATTGAAGATTTTTATGATGTAATTAAAACACTTAATCGTGTGATCAAGAAGATGTTTCTTTGTCTGGGCATTGAAGATGTTCCAGAGGAAATGCCTTGTGTTAAATTGTCAGAGATAAGAAAAATCATTAAAGATAAATATGATTATGATATTCCAGAGGATACAGATATTGATCCTAAGGGTGAGGATTTAGCTGGAAAATATGCAAAAGAAGAATTTAATTCTGACTTTATATTTCTAACTCATTACCCAATAGATTATAGGCCCTTTTATACAATGTCTGAAGGTGAAGAAGCGATGGGATTTGATTTATTATATAAAGGGTTAGAAATAGCAACAGGGGGTCAGAGAATAAATGAATATGATGAGCTAATTGAAAGTATGAAAAAGAAAAATGTAGAAATAGAGGGAATGGAATTCTATGTTGATGTTTTTAAGCATGCAATACCACCACATGGTGGCTGGGGAATGGGATCTGAAAGAATTATTAAGCAAATTTTAAATCTTGATAGTATTAAAGAAGCAGTTTTATTCCCAAGAGATGTTAAAAGAATTATTCCATGAAGAAATTGATCATTCCAGTTGTTTTTGTTTTATTATTGTCATTTTTCCTTATTAAGGAAAATGATTTTACTGTTCAAAGTCAAGAGATTAAAGCTGAGAATGTAGATTTATTTAGACCTTTAAGCAAAGACAAAATTAATGAATTAAATTTAGATTCAAATAATTTTCTTTCCGTTTTTATTAAAGACAAAAAAGAGATTCTCTTATCAGAAAAGAAAATAAACGACCCAATTGCTATTGCTTCTTTAACTAAGCTAATGACTGCAATAATTGTTTTAGAGAATTATGATCTTGATGAGCTAATTTCAATTAGTGCTTCATCTGTTGCCACATATGGAACTGCAGGGAACTTGCAAATTGGAGAAATTATGACCATCAAAGATCTTTTGTATATTACATTAATAGAATCAAGTAATGATGGAGCAGAGGCCTTTGCAGAGAAAATTGGTAGAAGTACTTTCATATACAAGATGAACGAAAAAGCATCAGAGTTGAATATGAAAAATACCAGATTTATTAATCCAAGTGGACTAGACGAGGGAAGTTTATATAATGTTTCTACTGCGAGTGATTTGAAAAAAATGGTAGTTTATATCTTAGAAAATCATGATTTAATAACAGAAATACTTTCATTGTCAGAAAAAGATTTAACTAGTTATAGTGGGGTTAATAGGAAGATTAGAAATACCAATGTTTTATTAAAAGAAAGCGATGTTTACTTGTGGGGCAAAACAGGATATACCCATAGAGCTAACGGTTGCCTGATTTTAATATTAAATAATTTTTCTATTAATAATAGCGATGGTTATGTAGTTAATATTATTGCGGGAGCTGATGATAGATTTAATGAAGCAAGAAAATTAGAACAATGGTTAGAACAATCTTTTATTTGGTAATATTATGGATATTTTAACTTTTAGTGCAATCAAAATATTAGTTTTAGCATTTTTTTCAGCAATAATTTCTATTATTATTGCTCATTATTTAGTTTCTTTTTTATATAAAATAGAGTTTTGGAAAAAGAAGGCAAGAGAGAAAACAATAGATGGAAAAGAGGCCTCAGTGTTTCTTTCTTTTCATAGAGAAAAAGAAACTAATACTCCTAGAGGAGGAGGAATAGTTATATGGTTGAGTGTTGTTATTCTTTTGCTAATATTGTTAATTCTAGGAAAAATTACTGACATATGGTGGATTGAAAAACTAAACTTTTTATCAAGGGAAGAAACTTGGATACCATTATTTGCATTAATCACAGCCTCAATAATAGGACTTGTTGATGATATTTTGGTTGTTTATGGCAAAGGTAAATATATCGGCGGTGGATTAAAGTTTAAAACAAGATTAATGCTTGTTACGATTATTGGAATTATTGGTGGCTATTGGCTTTATTATAAGTTGGGATGGAGTTCAATTTATATTCCTTTAATTTTTAATTTCCCCTATGGTTTTTATTTAGACATTGGAATATGGTTTATAGTTTTATATGTCATAGTGAGCTTGGCTTCATGGGCTTCTGGGGTAGTTGATGGGCTTGATGGTTTGGCTGGAGGAGTATTTGGTTCAATTTTTGGAGCATTTGCTTTTATTTCTTTAAGTCAAGGAATGTATGATTTAGCAGCATTTTGTTTAATTATATGTGGAACCTTATTTAGTTTTCTTTGGTTTAATATCCCACCTGCCAAGTTCTATATGGGGGAAACAGGTATTTTAGGGCTTACAATGGCAATGACGGCAGTGGCTTTTATTACCAACTCTATAGTTGTTTTACCAATTATTGCTGGTGTTTTAGTCATAGAGACAGGATCAGTGATAATACAGTTAATATCTAAAAAAACTAGAGGAAAAAAGATATGGCAATCAACGCCGATCCATCATCACTTAGAGGCAAAGGGATGGAAGCCCCATCAAATTACAATGAGATTTTGGATAGTTAGTGTATTATTAGCAATACTAGGAGTTTCAATTCAATTATTAAGATGAAATTTTATTACGAAAAATATTCTTACAAAATAGTAGGTAAAAATCTTCATATATCATTTTTGTTTACGGTTGATGATATTAAGTTTACACCAAAGGTTGTTATTGAAAATGTTTCCCTAAAAGGAAAAAACAAAAAAGTAATAGACAATCTAGTTTTTAACTTGGGAATGATAGAGATGTTTTCTTATTGGAAAGCAACTTGTTATCCTCAAATTATTGTTAGGGCAGGGAAATTGAATAAAAGTCAGATATCTTGGTGGGAGAAATTACTGATCAATGGAATGGGTCAATTTTTTTATGAAAATAAGATTAAAAAACAGTCAATTAAAATTATCTCTGAGGGTGAAGGCGAATTTAAGAAAGGTAGGGTTACTGGTAAAAAAATACTTATCCCTGTTGGCGGAGGCAAGGACTCTGCAGTAACGCTTAATATTTTTAAGGAAAAAAACCCAGCTTCTTTTGTTCTTAATCCTGATAAAGTAATTTTAAAAATGGTTGGCAATAAAGAGTTGATAATTGCTAGAAGAAAAATTGAAAAGAATCTTTTAGAGATGAATAAAAAAGGATATTACAATGGGCATACTCCCTTTGTAGCATACTTATCTTTCTTGTCTGTTTTAGTTTCTTATTTATTTAACAAAAAATATATTGTTTTTTCTAATGAAGATAGTGCTAATGAAGAAAATGTTGTTTGGCTTGGAAGAAAAATAAATCATCAATACTCAAAAACATATGAATTTGAGAAGGACTTTAGGAAATATTGCTCTTCCTTTTTAATAGAAAATATAGAATATTTTAGTGCTTTAAGGATGCTTTATGAAATACAAATTGGATTAATTTTTTCTCATATGAAAGATTATCATAAAATATTTTTGAGTTGTAATGAGGCGAATAAAACAAATTCTGGAACGAAAAGGAAAACTCTTAAATGGTGTAATAATTGTTCAAAATGTTTATTTGTTTATTTAATACTTTATCCTTTTTTGACTAGGGAGGAATTATTAAATATTTTCCAAGAAGATTTATTTGAGAATAAAAAGTTATTACCAATATTAAAAGAATTAACAGGAGAAAGCAAGGTTAAGCCGTTTGAGTGCGTTGGCACAAGGCGCGAAGTTTTAGTTGCTCTTTATTTAGGATACAAAAAAGGAGAAAATCCTTTTATGATAAAATACTTTGAAAAAAATATATTACCTAAATACAAAAATTGGGAAAAGATGGCTTCAGAGGTTATGGATCATTGGAATACTAAAAATTTTATACCTAAAGAATTTAAGTTATGATTAAGAAGAAATTGATACTGGAAAAAACAGGCAACGAGTTTGAAATAAATGGTGTTTTTAATCCCGGATGTTATCAGGAGGGTGATTTTGTTCATATGTTTTATAGGGCAATTAGCTCAACTATGAACTCTTCTATTGGCTATGCAAAGCTTGATAAAAATAATCAAGTTATTGATAGGTGGAATGAACCAATAATCAAAAGAGATTTTGATTGTGAGCGTCATGGAGTTGAGGATGCTAGAATCGTTAAAATTGATGGAACTTTCTATGTTTTTTATGTTGCCTATGATGGGAAAAATGCTGTTACAGCATATGCAACTGGCAGTGACTTATTTAATCTTCAAAAAAGAGGAATAATTACGCCAACAATAAAGTACAGTGAAGCAAGAGGAATAATGAAAGATTTTCAGCAGTATACAAATCAAGCTGATTTATATATCAAGAATGTTGGCGAAGATGTTTTGTTTTGGGCGAAAGATGTTTTTTTATTTCCTGAAAAAATTAATGGGAAGTTTTATATGATGATTCGTGTTCTTCCAGATATACAAATAATTTCATTTGATAGTTTTGATGAAATTAATAATGATTTTTGGAAGAGTCACCTTAAAATAATTAATGAGTCAACAGTAATAGATTGTATTGAAGGAAAACATGTTGGTGGTGGATGTCCTCCGATTAAAACTCCTTATGGTTGGCTTATTATATTCCACTCTGTTGATAGTAATAGAGTATATCACACTTCGGTTGCATTGCTTGATCTTAATAATCCATTAAAATTGATATCGCGATTAAAAGAACCGTTATTTTCACCAACGGAAGATTGGGAAAAAGAAGGAGTCGTTTCTAATGTAGTTTTTGCTACAGGAACAGCTATTTTTGATGATAGATTATGTATATATTATGGTGCTGCTGATAAAAGGATAGGTGTCGCAGAGTTATCTTTAAAAGATTTGCTTAAAAAATTATGTTAGTATTTATTTCAACTTTTATTCCCAGGGAGTGCGGAATAGCAACTTTTACAAGAGACCTTTTTAATTCAATTAATGTTGATAAGAGGGTGATTGCTATGAGTGACAAGAAGTATAATTATGGTAAAGAAGTTATTGGTGAGATTAGGGAAAATAAAATTGATGATTATATTAAAATAGCTGAGGAATTAAATAATAATGATAAAGTTAAAATAGTTCACATTCAGCATGAGTTTGGTATTTTTGGTGGGGAATATGGTAGTCATATTCTTTATTTTTTAGATCAAATTAAAAAACCTGTAATTATTACTTTTCACACAGTATTGTCTCAAGCAGAAGAAAAAAGAATAGAAGTAATTCAAAAAATTTCTCAGAAAGTTAAAGCAATAATAGTGATGAACCTTGAGTCAAAAAAAATTCTTGAAGAAGATTATAATGTTTCTAAAAATTTAATTTCATACATTCCTCATGGAATACCAAATATTCCATTGTCAGATGGTGAGAAAGAAAAAAAAGAACTTAAGTTAGAAAATAATATTGTCTTATCAACATATGGCTTAATTAGCGAGGGCAAGGGGATAGAATACTTTATTCAAGCACTAAGTGAAGTTGTTAATGATTTTCCCAATGTTAAATATCTTATTTTAGGAGAAACTCATCCAGTAGTTAAGAGGAGTGAGGGAGAGAAGTATAGGAATTTTTTGAAAAGCGAAGTAAATCGCTTGGGACTTCAAAAAAATGTTATTTTTTATAATAAATATCTAAACTCTAAAGATATTGAATATTTCTTAAATGCAACTGATATTTATTTGTCTCCAATGCTTGATCCTAAGCAATCTGCTAGCGGTACAATATCTTTTGCTCTTGGTTGTGGCAGGCCAGTAATTAGCACGAGTACATCTTATGCTAAAAATATAATTAAAGAGAATAAAGGTATTTTGGTTGGTTTTAGAAATCCTGATGAAATATCTAAAGCTATTCTTAAGATGTTGAATAACATTGAAGAAACTAAACGAATGGGATTAAATGCATACATAGAATCAAGATTTATGACTTGGGATAATGTTGCTTTGTCACATATTGAGATTTACAAAAAATATATGGATATTAATTTAGAATATCCCAAATTAAAACTTGACCATTTGAAGAGGTTAACTGATGACTACGGAATAGTTCAATTTGCTAACAATACCATTCCCAATATGGAATATGGTTATTCAATGGATGATAATGCTAGGGCGCTGATAGTGGCAGTTAATGAGGGAGAAGATGAGTTGGCCGAAATTTATTTAAATTTTATTAGGAAAAATCAAAAAGAAGATGGAAGTTTTTATAACTATGTTAATAAAGATAGAGTTGTTGAAAATAAAGAAATTGCAGAAGATGTACAGGGAAGGGTTGTTTGGGCGCTAGGAAAAACATCAAAAGGTAAAGATATTTTTAATAAAGCATTGCCTTATATTAAAAATATTCAATCACCAAGAGCTAAGGCATTTGCCATACTAGGCCTCAAAAAAGAAAAAGAGATAATGAAAAAGTTTGCCGATGATTTGGTAAAATTATTTATAAAAGGAAAAAATAGGGAATGGAATTGGTTTGAAGATTGCTTAACTTATTCAAGCAGTAGGATTCCAGAAGCATTATTGTTTGCTTATTCTAACTTAAATGATAAAAAATATCTTGCTGTAGCTCAAAAAAGCATTAATTTTTTAATAAGTAAGACCTTTAGTAAAAATAAATATATTCCCATAGGTCAAGATGGTTGGTTTTTAAAAAATAAAAGGAGGGCTCTTTTTGATCAACAACCAGAAGATCCAGCATCAATGGTTGAGTTATTAGTTTATGCTTATGAAGTAACTAAAAAAGAAGAATATAAGCAAAAAGCAATAATTGCTTTTGAATGGTTTTTAGGAAAAAACCACTTAGGTCAAGTGGTTTATGATGATTCAACGAAAGGTTGTTATGATGGATTGGGAAAAAATTCTTTAAATATTAATCAAGGAGCAGAGTCAACGGCTTGTTATTTATTGGCAAGACAATCTATCGAGAGAGTTCTTTCTTAAGTTCTTCTATCTTTCTAACATTAATCGGATCAACCTTATTTTCAAGAGCTAAATAATATGAAGTCCACAGGGACAATATAATTAAATTGATTGGATTGTCTTTAATTGTAATTGTTTTGTAATTCTTTTTAAAGATTTCCATTCTTAATTTAACTCTTGGGTGATCTTTTTGATCTTCAATGAGAATAAAAGAAAAATCCTTTTTATTTATCCCTTCTACTTCGTTGTGATTAAGCTCTGGAAAAACATTATTAAATGCTGGGTTCTTAGAATTTTCATTGAAGTTAATTTTCCAAATATATCCAATAGATTTATTTTTGTTTGATGAGTATATGAGAGGGATGGTCCCTTTTATTTTTTTAGCAATTTCTTTTCCAGCACTTTCTTGGTCTTTTATCTTAAAATCAATTTTTTTATTCACTATTTTAAGAAGTGCTTTTATGCTGTATCCTAATGCCATTCTAGGAGGAAGATTTTTATCTGGCAATTCAATATATGGAATATCTTTTACTTTAGCAATTTCTATTAATTTCCCACCAGAAGAAATAATAATCAGGGGTATTTTTTCTTTTAGCGCATATTTTAGAGAATCTAAAACTTCTTCGGTGTTGCCAGAAAATGAACTCAAAATTAATAAAGATTTTTTATTAATTTTATTGGGTAGTCCATAATCAGAATGAACTGTAATGTTTAATTCAGGAAAAATGTCCCTAATTATGTCTGCGGACAGGTGAGATCCTCCCATGCCAACAATAAAATAATCTTTTGATTTTTTTAACTTGTCCCGATTTTTTATTACCGGCTCATATTTAAATTGATTTTTAAAATTTTTAATTATTTCCATAATTGAAGTATACCATATTTTGTGGTAGATTATAAGTATGAAGATTAAAGAGCTAGAAAACAAGAAGGTATTGATTTTGGGAATTGGTAGAGAAGGACTAGACACGCTGGATTATCTTAGAAAAGTTTTTCCTAAGAAGAAGTTTGCTATTGCTGATCAAAAAGAAGAGCTTGATAACAAGACGAAAAAAGCTATTAATGGAATGGATCTATTTTTGGGAGAAGATTATTTAAAAAATGTTAAAGATTTTGATGTGATAATTAAATCGCCTGGAATTCCATTTTTTAAGCATAAAGAAAAATTGACCAGTCAGACAGAATTATTTTTTGATAATTGCCCTTCAAAAATAATAGGCATTACTGGAACAAAAGGGAAAAGTACTGTTGCGTCCCTTATTCATTCAATAGTAAAAGGATCATATTTAGTTGGAAACATTGAGACGCCGTCGCTTAGTTTTCTTTCTAAGTTAAAAGAAGATGATATTGTTATCTATGAACTTTCATCTCATCAATTAATGAATCTTAAAAAAAGTCCTCATATTGCAGTTTTTTTAAACATATATCCAGAACACCTTGATTATTACAAAGATTTTGAAGATTATTTCTCAGCAAAAAAAAACATATATAAATATCAAGAAAAATCTGATTACTTAATTTTTAATCCTGAAATAGATCCAAAAACAAAAGCAAACAAAATAAAAATTGACATTAAGGACTTTGCACCATTTTTAAAAGACAATCAGCAGTTTTTGGAAATTACCCATATAGACAATTTGATTGCTGTTTTGAATGTAGCTAAGTTGTTAGATATTCCAGAAAAAGAAATAGTTAGCGCATTAAATAAATACAAGAGATTACCTCATAGATTAGAATTTGTCGGAGAATTTAAGGGTATTAGATTTTATGATGATTCCATTGCAACTATACCTGAAGCAGCTGTTTATGCTCTTGATTCTCTGGGAGATGATGTTGAAACAATTATTCTCGGAGGATTAGACAGGGGAATTAAATATGATAAATTAGTTAAAAGAATTAAAAAAAGTAATATCAAAACAATCATTGCTTTTCCTGATTCTGGAGAAAAAATAGTTAGGAACATAAGGTCTAGAATTTTCAAGGTTGATAATATGTTGGATGCTGTTGTTTTAGCATATGAACATACTTCAAAGGGTAAGATTTGTTTAATGTCTCCAGCATCTCCAAGTTTTAATATATTTAAGGATTATAAGGAAAGAGGAGATTTATTCAAGAAGTATATAAATGAAAAAGCAAAAAGTTGATGTTTTTCTTTTAGGCACGATAATATCGCTTTTAGTGGTGGGCTTTTTGGCTCTAGCAACTGCATCAATTCCATTGTCCCTGAAATTAACTGGAAATGCTACTCATTATTTATTTCATCAGATTCTTTTCGGCCTTCTTCCAGGATTACTTCTTGGTTTTATTGCTTTTAAGGTTCCACTTAATAAAGTTAAGAAATTTAGTGTTTATTTATTTATTGGTTCTATTATATTAATGCTTCTAGTTTTTGTTCCCGGTCTTTCAAAGTCAGAGCTGGGAGCAACCAGATGGTTAGATTTAGGTTTTTTTAGTATGCAACCTTCTGATTTTCTAAAACTTTCAGTGGTTTTTTATTTAGCAACAATATTGGACGACGAAAAAAACAGGAAGAAGTTTTTTGCTTTTGCTACCGTTTTGTTCTTAGTTTGTTTAGTATTGATTTTACAAAAGGACACAGGAACTCTTTTTGTAATTTTTGCAACAGCATTGGCAATGTTTTTTTGCTCCAAAACGCCGATTAAGCAAACACTGCTGATAATAGGGGGCGCTTTTGCTGGCTTTGCTTCATTAATAATTTTATCTCCATATAGAATGCAAAGAATGTTTTCTTTTTTAAACCCCAACACCGATGTTTTAGGTTCGGGTTATCATATTAACCAATCATTAATCACAATTGGTTCTGGGGGCTTGCTTGGCTCCGGTCTTGGCTTAGGGATGCAAAAACTTGGCTTTGTTCCTCAATCAATATCTGATTCGGTTTTTACGATTTTTGCAGAAGAGGTTGGCTTTATCGGTGCATCTCTTTTAATTATTCTATTTTTATACTTCTTCTGGAGAGTAATAGTTGTAGCTAAAAGAGCTGATAATCAATATCTTAGATTGATGGCCATAGGTCTTGGTTCTTGGATAATTGTTCAAACATTTGTTAATATTGGATCAATGACAGCCATTATGCCCCTAACAGGGATACCATTACCATTTATTAGTTATGGTGGAACTCATTTAATTGCTGAATTAATAGCTTGTGGGTTATTATTGAATATATCTAAGAAATGATCTTGTTAAAATTACTAAAAAAGCATATATTATATATATGTCAAAGATAATATTTACAGGAGGAGGAACAGGCGGACATGTTTTTCCTATTATAGCGATTGTTGAAACCATTAGGGAAAAAGATTCTAGTATTGATATGTCATATATCGGTCCAAAGGATTTTACTACTAGTGTTTTTTTACCCCTTTCAAAAATTAAAGCAAATTATATTTTTTCAGGAAAAATTAGAAGATATTTTTCTCCTAAAGCGCTTGGTTCAAATATTATAGATATATTTTTTAATATCCCAGTTGGATTTATTCATTCTTTTATATTATTATTTTTTAAGATGCCTGATTTAATTATAAGCAAGGGTGGCTATGGGTCAATCCCGGTCATTTTTTCAGGACTTATCTTACGCATTCCGATTTTTATACACGAATCAGATGTTGCTCCTGGGCTAGCTAATAGAATTGCTAGTCGTTTTGCTAAAAAAATATTTACATCTTTTAGTACTGAAATTACAGAATATTTTCCTAAGAAAAAAATGATTCAAACGGGTGGACCAGTAAGGCAAGCAATTATTAAATGGAATAAAGAAGATGTTCTGAAGTTAAAAGGAGGTAAAGATGTTGTTTTTGTTATCGGTGGATCTCAAGGAAGTGAAAGAATTAATGATGTAATTTTCCAATCACTAGGAGAATTGTTAAAAGATTTTGAAGTAATTCATCAGACAGGAATAAAGGACATTAATAGGGCGAAAAAAGAAAGTGTTGCCATGGTAGAAAAAGATCTTTTAGGGTATTATCATCCATATTTTTTCTTAGATGAAAAAGAGATCGCTTGTGCGTATAATCTAGCTGATGTTGTGGTTGGTAGGTCGGGTGGGGGAATGATATCAGAGGTTTCTTCTATTGGAAAACCGTCAATTCTAATTCCATTGACTGAGTCAGCTCAAAATCATCAAGCAAAAAATGCATATGCATATACTAAAAACGGTGCTTGTTTGGTTTTAGAAGAGCCAAACTTTACAGACCACTTTTTATTAGAAAAGTTAAAAATAATTGATAAAGAAAAAATGTCACAGGCGGCAAAAGAATTTTCTCCATTTAATGCGAGTGATAAAATTTCAGAAGAAATAATAGAATATTTAAAATGATAAGAACAAGATTTGCACCATCACCAACAGGACCCTTACATATTGGTACAATAAGAACCGCTCTTTTTCCTTTTCTTTTTGCACAAAAGAATAAGGGGGACTTTATTTTAAGAATAGAAGATACCGACAAAGAGCGTTCGGAAAAAAGATGGGAAGACGAGTTATTAAAAGGACTTGATTGGTTGGGTATAAAATGGAACGAAGGACCCTTTAGGCAAAGTGAAAGAAATGAATTGTATAAAAAACAACTAGAGAAATTGATTGAAGATGGTCATGCTTATTACTGCTTTTGTTCAAAAGAAGAAGTGGAGGCACAAAAACAACACTTAATGGCTCTTGGGGAAGCACCAGTGTATAGAGGTAAGTGCAGAGATCTACCAAAAGAAACAGTTGAGAAATGTCTAAAAGAGGGCAAGTCATCGGTTATTAGATTTAGAACCCCAGTCAATCAAGTTGTATCTTTTGATGACATTATACGAGGCAAAATTGATAATAATACCAACACAATGGGTGACTTTGTAATAGCTAAGGATTTTGATAATTTCCTATTTAACTTCACTTGTGCCGTTGATGATATGTTAATGGAAATAAGTCATGTAATAAGAGGGGAGGATCATATTCCAAATACTCCTAAACAAATCTTAATTATTAATGCTCTGGGAGGCAAAGAACCGAAATATGCTCATTTACCATTAATACTGGGGACCGATAAGAAAAAAATGTCTAAGAGGGCAGGCAAAACTTCTTTAAATGAATATATTGCAGAGGGATATTTACCTGAAGCAGTGCTTAACTTTATTGCATTTTTGGGTTGGAACCCAGGAACATCAAAGGAAATATATACAATGGATGAATTAATTAATGATTTCTCTTTAGAGAAAATTCAAAAATCAGCAGCAATTTTTAATATTGATAAGCTTGATTGGATTAATGGATTATATATCAGAAAAATGCCATTGATGGAACTAACAGAAAAGTGCCTCCCTTATCTCCCCCAAAAACCAATAGAAGAATTGTCTAACATAGTTGCCTTGTATCATGAAAGATTAAAAAAACTATCGGAAATAACTGAATTGACTGATTATTTTTTCAAAGATAAATTAGAATACGATAAAGAACTTTTAAGATGGAAAGATATGTCTGATGAACAAATTAAATTATCATTAGAAAAAACATATAATACCATTTTAGAAGATGGTGATGTGATGGAAATAGCCAACAAGGAAGATAATAGGGGCAATATTTTGTGGCCATTAAGAGTAGCTCTTACAGGAAAAAAGAACTCTGCTGGTCCACTAGATATTATTGATGTGTTGGGAAAAGAAAAAACACTAAAGAGAATAAAAGAAGCAATAGAATTGATAAAATAATAATATTAGTATAGTATATTTAATATGATATCAAGCGAAGAAATTAAAAACATAGCCAAGCTTTCATACTTAGAAATTAATGATGATGAAATGGAAGAAATAAGAAATAGCTTTTCTTCTATTTTAGAATACATTAAAAAGCTTCAAGAATTAGATACTGATGATATAGAGGCAACGCCTAGCATTATTGAATTAGAAAGCGTAATGAGAGAAGACATTGCTAAAGATAATAATGGTGATTTAATCAATGCTTTTTCTAGAAGTAAGAATAATTATCTTGAGGTTAAAAAAATACTTTACAATGAAGATTGAAAACTTAACAATTGAATCAGCCCACAAAGGTCTTAAAAATGGGGACTTTACTTCAGTTGAACTAACTAATGCATATCTACAAAAAATTGAAGAAAAAGATGGAGAAATTAAAGCTTTTGTAACGGTTACTAAAGATTTAGCATTGAGACAAGCCAAAGAAGCTGATGAGATGATAAAGAGGGGAGAAATGACTATGCTAACAGGGATCCCTTGTGCATTTAAGGATAATTATTTAATTGAAGGAGAAAAGTGTACAGCAAGCTCTAGATTTTTAGAAAACTATATCGCACCATATAATGCAACTGTTGTAGAAAAATTGAAAAAGCAAGGAGCTGTATTTTTAGGTAAAACCAACTTAGATGAATTTGCGATGGGATCTTCTTGTGAGAAGTCAGCTTTTTTTAAAACTAAGAATCCAAAAGATTTAGAAAGAGTTCCGGGTGGATCATCTGGTGGTTCTGCGGCAGCTGTATCCTCTGATATGTGTATTTATGCTTTAGGATCAGACACAGGTGGGTCAATTAGGCAACCAGCATCTTTTTGTGGAGTAGTTGGTTTTAAGCCAACATATGGAACAGTTTCAAGGAACGGTATTATTGCTTTTGCATCATCGCTAGACCAAGCGGGGCCAATAACTAAAAATGTCACTGATGCGCAAATTGTTTTTGAAGCAATAAGGGGAAGAGATGAATATGATTCTACAACTGTTGAACACGCAGAAGAGGAATCAAATAGTTTTAAAATTGGAGTTCCTAAAGAATACTTTGTTGATGGGTTAGACAAAGAGGTAGAGAAATCAATTAGAGAAGCGATTGAGCAATACAAAAAAATGGGTGCTGAAATAGTTGATATTAGCTTACCTCATACGGAATATGCCCTGGCATGCTACTATATCATAGCGCCAGCTGAAGCAAGTGCTAACTTAGCACGATTTGATGGTTTAAGATATGGTCAAAATGTTGATGGGATAATAAGTAATAGAACGAAATATTTTGGTAGCGAAGTTAAAAAAAGAATAATGCTTGGAACATATACTTTGTCTTCAGGATATTACGATGCATTTTACAAGAAAGCACTAAAGGTTAGAACGCTAATTAAAAATGATTTTGACGAAGCATTTAAAAAGGTAGATGTAATATTGGGACCCACTTCGCCATGTTTACCATTTAAAATAGGAGAGAAACAGGAAGATCCAATGGCAATGTATCTGTCTGATATCTACACTGTTAGTGTTAACTTGGCAGGTCTTCCAGCAATATCTATACCATTTAAAACTGAGGGGCTGCCTATAGGAATACACCTAATAGGGCAGTCATTTAGAGAAAAAGAACTTCTTAAAATAGCTAACAATTATGATAGATGATATTTTGCAATTTTTAGAGTCAAGTGAATTGTTTGAATTTCTATTTCCTTTTAAATTGTTGTTTATAATTATTTCAATTGCTTTTATCTTTGCTATTTTTTATTACTTTATTAAAGTTGGTTTTTTAACTGCTGATGCAAAAAGAAGAGTTAATGATTTTCTAAGTTTTCAAAAATTTGATTCTAAGAAAATATTGATTAAAAGAGCTAAAAAAATATCTAGCTTTTTAAATAAAAGAGATTACAAAAAGGCAATATTAATGATGGAAGAATTGTTAATTGAAGCTTTGAGAAATAAAGGGACGATAGGTGTTAATTTGTATGAAATGATAGAAAATTCTTCAATAGCTGATATAGAGGGAATTAAAGATATTTACACCATTGCAGAAGAGATAAAAGAAGGACAGGGTTACATACTTAATATGGAAGAATTGCAAAAACTTTTTGATTCCTGCGAAGAGGCATTAAAAAGATTAGAAATTATTACTTGATTTTATTTCATTTTTTGCTAAGATGCTATTAGCGGTTTGGAGGAGTAGTACCTCGCCAGTCTCATAAGCTGGAGACCCTGGTGCAATTCCAGGAACCGCAACATTCATTTATGCGCCAGAGTAGCTCAGTGGTAGAGCGCTCGTTTCATAAGCGAGTTGTCATGGGTTCAATTCCCATCTTTGGCACATTATGGACCCGTAGCGAAATTGGTTATCGCGCCTCCCTGTCACGGAGGAGACTGCCGGTTCGAGTCCGGTCGGGTCCGCAAGAGAAGCCCTTAGGGGTTGCTTTTTTTATTGTTTATTGTATAATTAGATAGATGGTACTTATAGTACTTTTTCCCGGGTGGTCCGGGAATAGCTCTCGACAAAACTTTAGTCTGTTGAGAAAGCATCTGGAAATGATTCCAGATTTAAGGGTTGAGATTGTGGACTACCTTGACAAAGAAGGCAGGTTTGTAAAACTGAAAACAAGAAAGTCAGTTTTGGAATATGCTGATAGGGCCGAAGAGAATCTTAACAGGATAATAGATAGTTATCCTGAAGGAACAAAGACAATGGCCGTAGGTCATTCGTTGGGTGCGATTATCCTTCGCATTCTAGTTCTCAGGGGGCATAATTTTAAAGAATTAATTTTTGCAGGAGGTCCATTTCATGGGTTTTCGCGAAAATATATATTCTTATTGCCTTTAGCGGCAATATTAAGAATAAAGCTCTTCTTTGAGCTTTGTCCAGGAAGTGATTTTCTGAAATCACTAGGACAAGCGCCACCTGGAATATACGTCGGTTCTAAAATTGACGAAAAAGTTTCTTCGGAAAGCGCAATTCCAGAGGAAGCAAATAAGAGAATCTACCTCTGTTGTTGTGGTCACGACATGTTCCCTAAAGAAAAGGAGAAAGTGTCTAATTCGGCCATACCAGTTGTGGCAGAAATTATTGAGAAGTATGTGAACAAATCACAGTAAATCTTCTCTTTTTTTATTTGCTTTTTTATTCTTTTTGGACTAAAATAGTAGTATATGGATATAGAGAATATCAAAAAGGAAGCCCTTGATAAATTAGAAAACATTAAAGATAGAGTTGGTTTAGAATCTTTTAAAAGAGATTATCTTAGTAAAAAAGGAAAAATTAGAGATCTTTTTTCTTTAGTTAAAGATTTACCAATTGAGGAGAAAAAAACATTAGGGCAAAAAATTAATCAACTTGCTCAAGAGATTGAAGAAGTTTTTTTATTGAAAGAAAAAGAATTCAGTAAGGAAAAGAAAGAAGAAATTGACTTGACATTACCTGTAAAACCGACTGATCTGGGAAGTTTACATCCAATTACTCAAATAAGGCGTGAAATGGAGAGAATATTTCAATTAATGGGATTTAGTGTTGTAGAAGGTCCTGAAATTGAAGATGAATGGCATAATTTTGATGCATTAAATATTCCCGAAGGGCACCCAGCAAGAGATGCTTTGTCACTAGGAAAAACATTCTATTTAAAAGGAGGCAATGTTTTAAGAACTCAGACATCTTCTGCACAGGTAAGATATATGAAAAAGATGAAGCCACCGATTAGGATTATTGTCCCCGGCAAGGTTTATAGATATGAAACAACTGATGCATCTCATGAAACAAATTTCTTTCAATTAGAGGGTCTTTTGATTGATGAAAATGTTTCCGTTGCTAATTTAAAAGCAGTATTAAAAAAGTTTCTTGAAGAATTCTTTAAAAGAGAAGTAGAGATAAGGTTGCGACCAAGTTATTTTCCTTTTACGGAGCCAAGTTTTGAAGTTGATATGCTTTGTACTGTTTGTGATGGTAAGGGTTGTGCAGCATGCAAAAGAACAGGTTGGGTTGAAATATTGGGAGCTGGAATGGTTCATCCTAATGTTATTAAAAATGGGGGATTAGATCCTAAAAAATACAAAGGATTTGCTTTTGGATTGTCAATTGATAGACCAACAATGATGAAATACAAGATTAATGATATAAGATTATTTCATAGTGGTAATCTTAACTTCTTAAAACAATTTTAATAAAATGATATTTTCATATAATTATTTACAATCTTTCTTTAAAGAAAAACTGCCAACGCCAACAAAAATAGCTGAGATTTTAACAATGCATGCTTTTGAAAATGAATATGTAGAAAAGAAAGGTAGTGACTATATCTTAAGTATAGATGTTTTGCCTGATAGAGCAGGGGATTGTTTGTCACACATTGGCCTTGCAAGAGAATTATCAGTATTATTGGGCATAAAAGTTATTTATCCAAAAGCAAAAATCAAAGAAACATTAAAAGAAAAGCTACCAATCATTATTGAGAATAATGATGATTGTTTAAGATATACTGCTTCAATAATTAAAGATATTAAAATTAAAGATTCTCCCAAGTGGATTAAAGATAAACTAGAGGTTTGTGGAATTAATTCTATTAATAATATAGTGGATATTACTAACTATGTTATGCTTGAAACAGGTCAGCCAATGCATGCTTTTGATTATGATAAAATTGTTGGAGGCATAACTGTTAGAAAAGCTAAAAAGGGAGAAAAAATATCTCTTTTGGGAGAAAAAGAATACGCCTTAGATGAAAATATTTTAGTTATAGCTGATGATGAAGCACCTCTTGCAATAGCGGGAATTAAGGGCGGTAAAAAAGCTGAAATTACAAAAGAAACAAAAAATATTGTTTTAGAATCAGCTAATTTTAATCCCAAATTAATATCACAAACAGCAAGGCGACTAAACATTAGAACGGATGCTTCAATTAGATTTGAACAAAATATTGATCCTAACTTAACAGCTAACGCCATTGAAAGAGCAGTTGATTTAATAGGATTGCCTTCGTCAAAAAAGATTGATATTTATGAAAAGAAATTAAAACCCTGGAGTATTAAGATAAGTATTGATGAGATTAATAATACTTTGGGTATTAATATTCCACAAAAAGAAATTATTAAAATTTTAACAAAATTAGGGTTTAGGGTTAGAGAAGATTTAACAGTTGAAGTGCCAACTTATAGGCAAGACATTACTATTCCTGAAAACATTACTGAAGAGGTAGGAAGAATTTATGGATATGATAAAATTCCATTAACTTTGCCAGCATTTTCTAATCCTGCTCAAATTAATTATGATATTTTTTGGCAAAATAGGGCAAAAGATATAATGAAGGAACTTGGATATTCAGAAGTTTTTGGATATTCTTTTATAGGTGACCAAGAAAAAGATGATTTTAATTTAACTGTTAGAGAAATTATTAATCCTGCCAGCTCATATTATAAATATCTTAGGCCAGTAATTTTTCCTCAATTAATTAATTTTACAAAAGAAAACCTTAAGTATTTTGATAAAGTTAAGATATTTGAATTAGGAAAGGTTTTTGGAAAAGAAGAAAGAATTGTTTTGTCTGGGGCAATAAGCAATAATGATTATCTTAGGGTTAAAAGTGATATTATTGCATTATTGAATAATCTAGGAATTAATAATGTTTCTTTTGCCAAAGAAGAAATCAAAATTGGAAAAGATGTTATCGGAATAATGGGAATTAAATCAGGAATTACATTTTTTGAGTTTGAGTTTGATAAAATACAAAAAAATGCTATTGATAATAGAGAATACAAGCATGTTTCTTATCATCCAATAGCAACAAGGGATATTTCCGGTTTAGTTGATGAAAAGATAGATGTTGAAGAAATTGTATCTAAGATAGAAAAAATTGATCTAGTTAAGTCAGCAGAAGTATTTGATGTTTATAAAGGAAAAAATGTTCCATCGGGCAAGAAAAGTATTTCTTTGAGGATAGACCTTCAATCAGAAGAAAGAACTCTTGATGGACAAACAATTGATAAAATAATAATTAAAATTAAAGAAACCATAAATTGGGAAGAAAGAAAATAATATGGCAAAAAAAGAATCATATAGTGCAAAAGATATATTTGTTTTAGAGGGTCTTGATCCGGTAAGAAAAAGGCCTGGTATGTATATTGGTTCAACTGGACCACAGGGATTACATCATTTAGTTTACGAAGTGGTGGACAATGCACTAGATGAAGCATTGGGAGGTCATTGTGACAAAATAGAAATTTATTTATTGCCTGACAACTATGTTAAAGTAGTAGACAATGGTAGAGGTATTCCTGTTGATGTTCACGAAAAAACTAAAAAATCAGCACTAGAAACAATTATGACAACTCTTCATGCTGGAGGTAAGTTTGGTGGCGATGCATACAAGATATCTGGTGGTTTACACGGTGTTGGTGTTTCTGTTGTTTGTGCTTTATCAAAGAATATGAGAGCAGAAGTTTGTAGAGATGGAAGCCAGCATGCTCAAGAGTACAAACAAGGTAAGCCAACTGCTGCAGTTAAAAAAATTGGAACTTGTAAAAACAAGGGAACGACTATTATTTTCCAGCCCGATGAAGAAATTTTTAAAGAAATTTACTTTGATAGGAAAAAGCTACTTGCTCATTTTAGACAACAAGCTTACTTAACTAAGGGGATAAGAATTGATTTTTACGATCAAAGGGACCCTGAAGATACTTTTGACTATCACTTCTTTTTTGAGGGAGGAATTGTTTCATACTTAAAATATCTAAACAAAGCATCTAAAACAATACATAGCAATCCTTTTTATTGTTCAGGAGAAAAAGAAGGAGTAAGCGTTGAAGCATCTTTCCAATATTCAGATGACTATGAAATACAAGAAGATAGTTTTACAAATAATATTTATACAGTTGAGGGTGGGACTCATTTAACTGGTTTTAGATCAGCCCTAACGAGATTAATCAATGATTTTGCTAGAAAAGGTGGATTTCTTAAAGAATCAGAGCCAAATTTAACTGGTGACGATATCAGAGAAGGATTGACAGCGGTTGTCTCCGTTAAAATTAGAGATCCTCAATTTGAAGGTCAAACAAAGGGTAAGCTAGGCAATACAGAAGCAAGGACAGCTGTTGAAGCAGTTGTTTCCGAGGTTTTACAGGACTATCTAGAAAGATATCCTCAAGACACTAAAGCAATTATTGAAAAGTCAGTTCTATCATACAAGGCAAGAAAAGCAGCGAAAGCGGCTAAGGAAACTATTCTAAGAAAAGGCGTTTTAGATGGATTATCTTTGCCGGGAAAACTTGCTGATTGCATATCAAGAAAACCAGAAGAGTCAGAAATATATATTGTTGAGGGAGAGTCAGCTGGTGGATCTTCAAGACAAGCAAGGGATAGAAGGTTTCAAGCAATTTTACCTTTGAAAGGAAAGATATTGAATGTTGAAAGAGTCAGATTAGACAGAATGCTTGCTTCAGACGAAGTTAAAAACTTAATCATTGCTTTAGGGACTGCAATAGCTGATGACTTTAATATTGAAAAATTAAGATATCATAGAATTATTATTATGTGTGACGCTGATTCTGACGGTAACCACATTAAAACCCTTTTAATGACGCTATTTTTTAGGCACTTTAAAAGCATAATTGACAATGGCTATCTTTACCTTGCTCAACCACCATTGTATAAAATACAACAAGGCAAAGAGTTTAAGTATGCATATTTTGAAGAAGAAAAAGAAGAAATATTGAAGAATTTCAAAAGCGATGCAAAAATTTCTATACAAAGATATAAAGGTTTGGGAGAGATGAATCCAGAGCAACTATGGGAGACAACTATGGATCCCAATCAAAGAGTATTGTTGCAAGTTAAAATTGAAGATGCGGTTGATGCAGACAGAACTTTTGATACTTTAATGGGAAAAGAAGTTGCTCCTAGAAAAAAGTTTATTCAAGCTTCGGCTAAAAGTGTTAAAAATTTGGATATTTAATTAATACATGATATAATTTTCCTAGCACTTTTAAAATTAAAGTGATTCGGAGGAAAAAAAATGCATGGTAAGGTTTCTATTATTTGTATTGATGATGAGCCTCTTATTCTAAATATTAGTAAGATTTACTTAGGAAAAAAGGGCTATCTTGTATCAACTGCTGAGTGCCCAGAAAAGGCATTGGAATTAATTAGAAAAAATAATTATGATATCATTATTTCTGATTATGAGATGCCAAAAATGAATGGGATAGATCTTTTTAAAGAGATAAAAAGAGAAGGTGATCCGCCTCCTTTTATATTATTCTCTGGAAAAGAAAGAAAAAGCATAATCTTTGAAATTATTAATAATGAAATAGATTTATATATTTCTAAAGGCTATAATCTCAAAGAAAAATATTCAAGTATTTCTGACTTCATCGCAAACTTGATAAAAGAAAGAGATAAAGAAAATGTTCTTTCTCAAAAAAACGATACTTTAAAAAAAGTACATCACAGTATTGATCTTAAAAATAAAATTTATTTAAATCGTAAAATATTTAATATCAATAGCTCACCGTCCATTTTAATTGATGAGGATAAAAAGATAATAGATGTAAATCATTCATTTGAGGTTATCTCTGGTTATAGTAAGCAAGATTTAACTAATTTTTTATGGACAAATTTTGTTTGCCCAGAAAGCCTTTCCTATATGAGTCATTATCATGAAGAAAGAAGAGCTGGTAAAAGACCGCCAGAAACATATCAATTTAAATTTATTGATAAATATAAAGATCAATATTTAATTTGTGTTGTTGTTTGCATGATTGATGAAAAAAAATCAATCGCTTCTTTTTTCGAAATGATTGAATAATAGGGAATAAAAATTCTTCCCCTTTTTTTATTTTTATGATATTATTTAATCGGAAGTGATTACTTATGAAAGCATGGGTTATTGTTCTTTTTATTGCTTTATTTGTCCTTCTTTGGATATCATTAATTTATTGCATCTTATCGATTTTTGGTTTTGATTTTATCAAAATCTTAATTGTTACATTGGGATGTATTATTATAGTAGTAATTGTTTGCATCCATGAAATCATATGATCTTAATTTAAATTAAGATCATTTTTAATTGACATTTACTATTCTTTTTGCTAATCTATCAATGTATGAAAACAGGAAAATTTTTAAGTGGGCCAATGTCTGAAATAAAAAAAATTACATGGCCAACACGAAAAGAAACTATTAAATATACTATTACAGTTCTTGCTATTTGTGTTCTTGTAGCTGTGATTTTGGGTTTATTTGATTTATTATACATGCACTTATTAGAGACCTATATATTCTAAATATGTCAAAACAACAAACTACAACTGAAAAAAGATGGTATGTTTTACATACTTATTCTGGATATGAAGATGCTGTTGCCAAGAGCTTAGCTCAAAGAATTGAATCTTTAGGAATGGAAGATAAAATCTTCAATGTTATGGTTCCTAAGGAAAAAAAGATTAAAATTAGAAATGGTAAAAAAAGAACAGTAGAGGAAAAGCTTTACCCAGGATATGTTTTAGTAGAAATGATTGTTACTGATGATTCATGGTATGTTGTTAGAAACACTCCAAATGTTACAGGGTTTGTTGGTTCAGGAACAATACCTTTACCAGTATCATTAGATGAAATGTTATCTCTTAAAAAGAGAGTTGAGGTAGAAGAACCAAAATACAATATTGATTTTTCAATCGGTGATGCCATTAAAATTGTTGATGGGCCATTCAAAGATTCAGACGGTAAGGTTTCAGGGATAGACAAAGAAAGGGGAAAAGTAAAAGTATTAATTAATATGTTCGGTAGAGATACTCCGCTAGAACTAGATTCATTACAAATTAAAAAGATATAATTATGGCAAAAAAAGTTAAAGCTATTATAAAATTACAAATAAAGGCAGGAAAAGCAACTCCCGCACCTCCAGTTGGTCCAGCACTTGCTCCTCACGGATTAAACATTGCAGAGGTTTGTCAAAAATTTAATGACCTTACTAAAGACAAGGGTAATTTTAAAATTCCAGTAGAAATTACTGTTTACGAAGATAGAAGTTTTGGCATGGTTACAAAACAACCTCCAGCAGCAGAATTGATCAAAGCAGCTATTGGGCTAGAAAAGGGCTCTGGAAAGCCAAACACAAAGAAGGTTGGTAAGATAACTAGAGACCAATTAAAGGAGGTTTTAAAACAAAAAATGCCAGACCTAAACACAAAAGATGAGGGTCAAGCACTAAGAACACTTGAAGGGACTTCAAGATCTTTAGGAATAGAAGTTATTGATTAATTATGGTTTTATCTAATCAAGATATCCAAAAACTAATAGACGAAAACAAAATTCAGATAAATCCAGCACCCAACTTAGAAGAACAACTTGGCTCAGCTTCTCTTGATTTACGATTAGGCGATGAATTCGCTGTTTTTGAGCATACAAAAAAAGCAGTAATTGATACTAGGGATCCAGAAAGCTTTAATGGCATGACAAGAACAATTAAGATAGAAAATGACGAGCCCTTTGTTTTTCATCCAGGAGAATTTGTTTTGGGCGTAACTATGGAAGAGGTATTTTTACCAGATGATGTTGCTGCTAGAATTGATGGAAGATCATCTCTTGGAAGATTAGGAATTGTAATACACTCAACAGCAGGGCATATTGATCCAGGATTTAGGGGTAAGATTGTTCTAGAAATGGAAAATATTGGAATGATACCAGTTTTACTTTATCCCAAGACAAGAATTTGCCAATTAGTTTTTGAGAAACTTTTAACCCCAACGACCAATCCTTATTACAAAAAGAAAAATGCTAAATATGTTGACGCTAAACATCCACAAGAAAGTAAGTTAGAAAAAGAATGAACAATAAAGGTAAGTTTATAGTCATAGAAGGCATTGATGGCTGTGGCAAAGGGACTCAGACAAAACTTTTGTCTGATTTTTTATCTCAAAAAGGACACAATATTGTTTTAAGAAAATACCCTGAATATGGAAAACCAATAGGTGATTTAATAGGGGATTGGCTTCATAGCAAAGAATATGATTTTAATGTTGAAGCTCAAACCCTATTATATTTCGCTGATTTTATAAAAGACAAAGAATACTTGGAAAATAATTTGAAAGATGGTAAAATAATCTTGTCTGACAGATATTTTACATCAACGATTGTTTATCAAAAGATTAAAGGAATACCCATATCTAAATTAGAAACATTGTCTCAAATGTTTGGATTGGTGAAGCCAGATTTAGTTATATATATAAAGATATCTCCAGAAACTTCATTTGAGAGAAAGTCATCACAAAAAGATTTAGATAGACACGAGGGCGATAAGAAATTCTTAAAAATCTTATTTGATAATTTTGAAGAAACAGCAAAAAAATATAATTGGGAAATAGTCGATGGAGAAAGACCAATAGAAGAAATAACAAAAGATATTATTAATATAGTAAATAAAATAATATGAAGATAAACGAATATATTGATCATACAAACATTAAAAAAGACGCTAAAAAGGAAGATATAATTAAAACTTGTGACGAGGCCAAGCAATATCAATTTAGGGGCGTCTGTATAAGGCCTAAATGGGTTAAATTGGTAAGTAGCCAACTGTCAGGAACAGGAATTAAAACAGTGGTTTTGATAGATGATCCAATTGGTGACAGCAGCCATGAAGAAAGATTAAAAGTAGCAGAAAAAGCAGTTAAAGATGGAGCAGATGATTTAGATATTGTAATAAATATTCCAGATGTAATTCATGATCGATGGAATAAGATTGAAAAGGATTTGAAAGTAATTTGTAAGTTGCAAGACACTAAGGTGATTATAGGAAGTGGATTTCTAACCGATAATGATATTGCTAAGGCCTCACAAATTGTTAAAAAAGCTGGAGCAATTTGTGTTAAAACAGCGACAGAAAAAGATCCGCTAGAAAATAGAGAGCTAAAAGAAAAGGGACACCATTTAGAAATCATGAGAAAGAATGCGCCTGGGCTTCTAATAAAAGCATCGGGAAAGATAAATACACTAAAAGATGTTAAGTTAATGATTAAATTTGGAGCTGATATAGTAGGATCATCTAGTGGAGTTTCAATAATGAAAAATAAATAATATGTTAAAACCAACAATTGGATTAGAAATACACATAGAAGCAAAAACAAATTCAAAAATGTTCTGTTCTTGCAGAAATGATCCAGAAGAAAAAGAGCCAAACAAAAACACTTGTCCAATTTGTTTGGGTCATCCTGGAGCACTGCCAACTATTAATAAAGAAGCGATAGAGAAAATAATTTTAGCTGGAATGGCGTTAAACTGCGAGATTAAGAATTATTCAAGGTTTGATAGAAAAAGCTATTTTTATCCTGATTTACCAAAGGGTTATCAAATAACTCAATTTGATTTTCCAATATGTAAAAACGGGCACCTAGATGTTCATTTAGATGACGGAACAGTTAAAAGGATAAGAATTAACAGAATTCATATGGAAGAAGATACTGCTAGGTTAATCCATGAAGGATCTTCTACGCTAGTTGATTTCAATCGTTCTAGCGTTCCATTAATGGAATTAGTAACTGAAGCAGATATTAACTCTGCAGAAGAAGCAAAAAAGTTTGCCCAAGAATTACAATTAATTTTGAAATATAATGATATTTCTGGAGCCAATATGGAGAAAGGACAAATGAGGTGTGAAGTCAACATATCATTAAGCGAAACAGAAGAATTGGGAACAAAGGTGGAGGTTAAAAATTTAAATTCTTTTAAGGCGGTTGAAAAATCAATTGAATACGAAACAAAAAGACAAAAAGAAATAATTGAAGAGGGTGAAAAAGTAAAGCAAGAAACAAGGGGCTGGCATGACGATAGGCAGATTACGATGGATCAAAGAAGTAAAGAAGATGCTTTTGAGTATAGATATTTTCCTGATCCTGATTTACCACCACTAAATATATCTGATGAAGAAATAGAAAAAATAAAAAGAAGATTGGTTGAGCTTCCTGATCAAAAGAGAAAAAGATTTAAAGAAGAGTATAATTTAGATAACAAAAGTGTAGAATTTTATATCAACGAAACACCTTTGGCTAATTATTTTGAAAAAGTAATTTCAGAACTTGATAAATGGAGGAGTCACAGTGGTTCAGAAAATAATTCTACTAAAGTTTGCTCAAACTATATTATTACTGATTTGCAATCAATGATTAAGAATGATCCTGACTTTGAAAAGATAGAAGAAAAAATAACTCCTGAAAATTTTGCTGAACTAATTTCAATGATTGAAAATAATAAAATATCAAGTAATATTGCCAAAATAATTTTATTAGAAATGTACAAAACTAAAGGAGACCCATCTAATATATTAGAAGAAAAAGGACTGTCTCAAATTACTGATGATTCAGAAATAGAAAATATTATTAAAGAAGTACTTGATAATAACACAAAAGCCATAGAAGATTACAAGGCGGGAAAAACAAATAGTTTTATGTTTCTTGTTGGTCAAGTAATGGCAAAATCAAAAGGCAAGATTACACCTCAAAAAGCAGAAGAAATAATTAAAAAATTAATATGATTGACTTAACTTATACAATTTTTAACAACGAATTATTATTATATTTTAAATCTTTAGGATTATTTGTAATTCTTTTTCTTGGTTTCAAATTTTTTAACACAATAATTCTTAAAAAACTTTCACACCTTGCAAATAAAACAAAAATTAACTTTGACAATACTTTGATAGATGTTGTTCATTCAATTAAACCATCATTCTATATTTATCTATCTTTTTACATATCAACTAAGCTATTATCATTGCCTGTATTTTTAGAAAAAACACTAGATACTATTCTATTAATTTGGATTGTTACTCAAGCAATGGTTGCTGTTCAAGTATTAATTAATTATTTTGCTGGAAAGGTGGTTAACACGAATGATCCAAGCGAAAAATCAGCCGTTGATTTACTAACTAAGGCCGCTAAATTTGCCCTATGGGTAATGGCAGTCCTATTTATCTTGTCTAATTTAAACATTAACATTACTTCATTTGTTGCTGGTTTAGGTATTGGTGGTGTGGCAATTGCTTTTGCATTGCAAAATATATTGTCCGACTTGTTTAGTTCTTTTGCAATATATTTTGATAAGCCGTTTGTTGTTGGTGATTTCATTATGTTTGGAGATCAAAAAGGTGTTGTTGAAAAAATAGGAATCAAAACCACTAGATTAAGATCATTATTTGGAGAAGAAATAGTTGTTTCAAATAAAGATCTAACATCATCTGTTATTCAGAATTTCAAAAAAATGAAAGAAAGGAGGGTTGTCTTTAATTTTGGTGTTACTTACGACACTCCAACAAAAAAATTAAGAGAAATCCCTAAAATTGTTGAAGATATAATTGAAGCTTTTGAAGCTACGAGAATAGATAGGGTTCATTTTAAAAAGTTTGGTGATTTTTCATTAGATTTTGAAGCATCTTTTTACCTATCTACCCCTAATTACAAAGAATATATGGATGTTCAACAAGAAATTAATATAAAAATTATGGAAGCATTTAGTAAGAAGAAAATAGAATTTGCTTTCCCAACTCAAACAATTTATACAAAATGAATATCTTAAAAGATTTGCAAACCACCCCAAAAGGCCTAACCTCTTTTGAGGTAGAGAAAAGATTAGAAAAATATGGAAGAAACGAGCTTCCAGAGAAAAAACCGGAAGGCCTTTTTTCTATTTTTATAAGTCAATTTAAAAGCCCACTAATATATATTCTTTTGGGTGCATGTGTTGTTGTTTCTTTAATGGGTGAGTGGGTAGATGCAATAGTTATTTTAATTGTTTTGATGTTAAATGCTATTATTGGATCTTTTCAAGAAGGTAAGGCACAAAACACGATCCTTGCCCTTAAAAATTTTGTTGAAACAAAGGCAACGGTATTAAGAGATGACCAAGAATTTATAATACCTGATAGCGAATTAGTTCCTGGGGACATAATAATATTACAAGAGGGAGAGAAGATTCCAGCTGATGCAAAAATAATAATTTCTAACGGATTAAGAGTAGACGAAGCAGCAATGACCGGAGAATCAAAGCCAGTTTATAAAAACATTGAAGACGATGTTTTAAAGGGAGCAGTAGTTGTTTCTGGCAATGCAAGAGCAGTTGTTTTTGCTACAGGTCAGAACACTAGCATAGGTAAAATAGCAGATAAGATTAGTGAAATTGATACAGAGATTCCACTTAAAAATAATATTAAGTTTTTATCAACATTAATTATTAGAGCTGTTTTATTTTTGGCTGTAATTATATTTATTGTTGGTTTATGGCATAATCATTCTGTTGAAGAAATGATTTTAGCGGTTGTTACTTTATCTGTTTCTGTTATTCCCGAGGGACTTCCAGTTGTAATCACCTTAATTCTTGCTATGGGTGTTTGGAGAATGGGGAAAAGAAACGCACTAGTTAAAAAGCTTCAGGCAGTTGAAGCATTGGGGCAGGCAGACATTATTGCCGTTGATAAAACAGGAACAATCACAAAAAACGAACTAGTTATCAAAAAAGTTTTCACTAATGATAATTTTTATGAAATTGAAGGAATAGGATATGAACCAAAGGGAGACATCAAAACTAATGATGAATATATTAACCCTGTTGATGATTCTGCTTTAGTTTATTTAGCAAAACTTTCTTCTCTTTGTGCAGAGGCAAGAATTATTTATTCCAAAGAAGATGATCTTTGGCATATTGCTGGTGACCCAACAGAAGCAGCAGTTTTAGTTTTTGGACAAAAAATTGGTTTTCACAAAGAGGAATTAAATAAACAATACCCCAAGCTAGAAGATAATGTTTTTGATTATCAAAAAAAATACAAATCTTCTTTTTACAAAAAAAATTTGATAGTTATGGGTGCCCCAGAAGAAGTTTTAGATCTTTGTACTAAAATGTATAAAAATGGGGAGAATGTTAGAATAAAGAAAGAAGAAATTGAAAAAAACTTATTTAAAATGCTAAACGATGGATTAAGGGTAATTGCTGTTGCGCAAAAAAATGATAATAAAGTTGAAGATCTTTCTTTTGTTGGCTTTTTGGGAATGAAAGATGCTCTGCGTTTAGAAGTTTCTGATTCAATTTTAAAAGCTCAAAATGCAGGTATAAAGGTTATAATGATAACAGGAGATCATAAAATTACTGCTAAATCAATTGCAGAAGAAGCGGGGATATATCTTAAAGGCGATAAAATTATTACTGGTGTAGAATTGGATAATATGTCTGACAGCGAAGCCCTTAGGGAAATAGCTAGTGTTAGTGTTTTTGCAAGAGTTGCTCCAGAACACAAATTAAGGATTGTTAATTTGTTTAGATCACAAGGAAAAACTATTGCGATGACTGGAGACGGAGTTAATGATGCGCCATCATTAGTTGCTGCTGATTTAGGTATTTCTATGGGAAGAATAGGAACTGAGGTAGCAAAAGAGGCCTCTGATATTATATTATTAGACGATAACTTTGAAACAATTGTTTCTGCTATAGAAGAGGGAAGGGGAATTTATAAATCAATCAAGAAGGTTTTATTATACTTATTATCTACCGGAATGGCCGAAGTTTTTGTTATTTTGGTTGCGCTATTGCTTGATATGCCACTACCGCTCTTAGCAGTTCAAATAATCTGGTTAAATTTTGTTACCGATGGAATATTAGATGCTACGCTCGCCTTTGATCCCAAAGAAGATGGCTTGTTAAAAGATAAATTTAAAAAACCAAACAAGTTTTTGATTGACAAGCTTATGGTTCAAAGAGTAGTTATATTTTCTTTAATTATGGGAATGGGAACTCTTTTATTGTTTAAACAATATTATATGATTGATATGACGAAGGCCTTGACCATATCATTAACTGTTTTAGCTGTATTTCAATGGTTTAATGTTTGGAATTGTAGAAGTGAAAAAAAATCAATATTTAATAAAGATATTTTTTCAAACAAGTTCTTAGTTTTAGGAACAATTGTGGTGGTGTTGTTACAACTTGTTGCGGTTTACAATCCTTTTATGCAAAGCATACTAGGAACAACTGCGCTAAACCTTCAGGAGTGGGGATTTATTATTTTAATGGCATCTTCTATTATAATAATAGAAGAGGGAAGGAAGTTTATTGCTAGAGCCACTTAATTTCCTTATCTTTTTTAAACCAAGTAATTTGTCTTTTAGAATACTTAATTGTATTAATAATAATCTTATTTCTTACTTCTTCTAAGGTTATTTTATTTTCAAAATAATCTTGCCATTCTTGGTATCCAATAGTTTTTAATACACCATATTTTTTGTATATCTTCCTAGCTTCTTTTTCTAGTCCTTCTTTAATCATTTTATCAACCCTTTTTCTTATTTGATTTTCCAGATCTTCTTTGTTTGTTTTTATTCCTAAAGTAATACAATCATACAATTTTTCTTCCTTTCTCTCTTTGAAAAAGCTCTCATTTAGTGCTTTAGTCACTTCAATGGCTCTAATTAAGCGTCTTTTATTATTCCTATCAATAATTTTAGCACCATCCTTATCAATTTTTTGATATTCTAAAAACAATTCTTCAGCCGTTTTCTTTTCTAGTTGATTTCTTAATTTTTCATTTCTTTCAATATGAGGAAAAGTTAAATTGTCAGTAATTGCTTTAATGTATAGTCCTGTTCCACCCACTAAAAATGGCTGTTTGCCTCTTTTTATAATATCATCTATTACTTCAATAGCTTTTTGCTTATACAGCGCGACATTATATTCTTCGTTTGGTTTAATTAAATCAACCATATGATGAGTTTTTTTGGGTGGTTTAGCTGTTCCTATATCCATCTCCTTATATATCATCTGCGAATCAGCTGAAACGATTTCTCCATTAAACTTTTCTGCTAACTTCATTGCTAAATCAGTTTTTCCTGAAGCAGTAGGACCAACAATTACAATTAACTTGGGCTTAACTATTTCTCCCTCAATACTCCAGGCACTAACTTTAGTAATTTTAACATTTTGAAATGTTCCTAAAACATTCTTACTAGATTTAAACCTAACTGCCTTATTCTGACCAGTTCTTCCTGTAAAATATTCACCATCTTTATCTAGCACCAAAACATTAACTTCTTTTTTAAGAAGTTTTTTATTCTCTTTCAATGCACTTTTTCTTAATATGTCAGTCAAAATATTTTCTCTTTCTCTCTTTTCTTTTTTAGTAACATCATCTTTCATTTTATCAAAAGCAAGTGATTGTGGGCGAGGGGAGTATTGAGAAATGTAGGCCATAGAAAAACCAACTTTTCTAAAAAGTTTTTCTGTATTTTTAAATTGTTTTTTTGTTTCCCCGGGAAAGCCGACAATAATATCAGTTGATATGCTAACATCTTTAATATTCTTTCTTATCTTCTCAACTAATTGATAATATTTCTCTGCTGTATATGGCCTGTTCATTGCTTTTAGAATATCATCATCACCGGACTGCAAGGGCAAGTTTAGGTAAGGTGCGAATTTAGATGACTTAGAAAAAGCATTAATTATTTTATCGCTAAAATCTTTTGGATTAGGGCTAGTAAATTTAACCCAGAAATCTCCTTCAATTTCATCAATTTTTTTTATTAAATCAGCAAAATCAACATTATTATAATTATACTGATTAACATTTTCTCCTAATAGCCATATTTCTTTGTAGTTATTTTTTACAAGCAATTTTATTTCTTTAATAATTTGATTGTAATTTCTTGAAATTAACTTGCCTCTAGTGAAGGGGACAGCACAATAAGTACAGAAATTATTGCAACCATCGGAAATGGGAACAAAGGCCTGAATATTATTTGAATATTTAGGTGTTATAGAAAAGAAGTCCTTTTTGAAATCTTTTTTGTTTAAAACAGTAAAGTCCTTTGATAGCTTTTCTTTGTCTCTATTTAAAACACAGCCGGTAATAACTACTTCTGCTTTTAATTTCTGAAGCTGGGGAACTAAACCATAAATTCTATCTACGGCTGATTGTCTAACTGAGCACATATTTAAGATGACCGTATCAGCATCTTTAATATTATATGTCTCAACAAAACCATTCTTTTCAAAAAAAGAAGCAATTCTTTCAGAATCAGATTTATTCATCTGGCAACCAAAAGTAATTATGTGATATTTTTTCATTTTTCCGTTTCTAAGAACTTTTCAATTATCATTACCCCTAAGTCAATTTTTCCTCTTTGTCTCACACTTACTGTCTTACTCTCTCTTTCTTTATCGCCCACAACAAGCAAATAGGGAATTTTCTCCATTTCTCCATTTCTAATCTTTTTGCCAATTGTATCATTGTTCCTGTCTATTTCTACGCGATATTCTTTTAACATTTCCTTAATTTCTAGAGCATAGTCAATATGATTTTCACTTACTGGAATAATTTTAACTTGAACTGGAGACAACCAGAAGGGCAATGCTCCAGCATAATGCTCTAATAGAAGACCAATAAACCTCTCAAAAGAGCCAAATAGGGCCCTGTGAAGCATATATGGTTGTTCTTTTTCTCCCTTATCATTAGTAAATGTCATATCAAACCTTTCGGCTAAATTAAAATCAAATTGAAGGGTAGAACATTGCCACTCTCTTCCTAAAACATCTTTAATTTTGAAATCAAGCTTAGGGCCATAAAAAGCTGCCTCTCCTTTTTCTTCTACAAAGTTAAGGTTCTTTTCTATGGCAACTTTTCTTAATACTGATTCAGAGAAGTTCCATCCTTCGTCTGTCCCAGCATATTTCATTTTGTCTTTTTCATCTCTTAAGGAGAGATAAACTTTAACTGAATTAACATCAAAGCCAAATGATTTGTAAATGAAAAGTATAAAATCAATAACCCTTTTTAATTCTTCTTCTACCTGATCTTCTCTACAAATTATATGAGCATCATCTTGAGTAAAGCCCCTAACCCTAGTTAGTCCAGAAAGTTCTCCTTTTTTCTCAAAACGGTAAACTGTTCCTGTTTCTGCCCAACGCATAGGGAGGTCTCTGTATGATCTAGGGGAGCTATTATATATGGAAACATGAAATGGGCAATTCATTGGCTTTAATAAGAATTGCTCTGAGTCCTTAACTTCTTCTTTATTTTGACTATCCTCTAATGATTGACCAACTTCTAGCGGAGGATACATACTATCAGAATAGAACCCCCAGTGACCAGAACGCTCCCAAAGTTTCCTGCTTCCAATATGAGGAGTCCTTACTAATTCATAGCCATTTTCTAAGTGTTTTTTGTACCAAAAATCTTCAATCAATCTCCATATGATTGCTCCTTTTGGATGCCACAATACTAAACCAATACCAACTTCTTCTTCTGTATGAAATAAATCTAATTCTCTACCAAGTTTTCTGTGGTCTCTTTTTTCAGCTTCTTCCATTAACTTGGTATATTCATTAAGTTTTTCTTTGTCTTCAAAAGCAAGGCCATGAACCCTTGTTAACATTTTATTTTTTTCACTTCCTCTCCAATAAGCTCCTGCTAGTTTATCTAATTTAAAAGCATTAATATCAATCTCTTTGGTTGATTTAATGTGAGGACCCTTGCACAAATCAACGAAATCGCCAAGTGTGTATATTGAAACATTGTCTTCCTCAATCTCATCAATCAATTCAAGTTTATATGGCTGATTTTTAAACATCTCCCTTGCTTCTTCTTTTGATATGTTTTTCTGCTCAAAGGAAATATCGCTTTTAATAATTTCCTTCATCTTATCTTCTATCTTTTTTAAATCATCTTCTTTTAATTCAACTTCCATATCGTAATAAAAACCATTTTCTATTGCTGGACCAATGCCAAACTTAACATCTTTATAAAGAGATTGAATAGCGTAAGCTAAAATGTGTGATAACGAATGTTTTATATTTTCTAATTCCATAATTTTATTTTTATAAATCTAATAATTCTTCAATTTGATCTGCAATTATTTTAGGGGAACCATCTTTGATGTCTGTCTTACCCTCAATTACAACAATCTTGTTTTCTTCAAAGACATAGGGATTTTTTTCTAACATGCTGGGGAATACTACCACTTCTATTGTTTCAGTTAGATCTTGAACTTTGATAAACATCATCGGGGCTCCCTTGCGCGTTAATATCTTCTTTATATTCAATATTATCCCTCCAATGGTTACTTTTTCTCCGACATAAAGACGATTTGTTCCATTCGTCGTCGTTAAATCATTAATAACTTTCTTAATTGGTGTTACTTGATCTTTAAGCAATTCTTTGTATTTTTCTAAAGGATGACCAGAGACATATAATCCAAGTAATTCCTTTTCCCATTTTAATTTTTCTTGCTCGTCCATTGGTTCACAATCAGTAAGCTTAATTTCTTGAGTGGTTGATTCACCAAAAAGACCTATTTGCTTACTTTCTTTAATCTTCTGATTATCTTTTGACCATATGAAAAGATTCTCTAAATTATTCAATATCTTATTTCTTTCCTCTAAGTTGTCAAAAACTCCAGCTCTTGTCAAACTCTCTAGTGATTTCTTATTTAACACCTTACTGTCAACTCTTGAAACAAAATCTTGGATTGATTTGAAGTTGCCGTTGTCTTTTCTCTCATTAATAATTAATTCAACAATATTATATCCAACATTTTTAATAGCATTTAATCCAAACCTAATCTTATTTTCATTTGGAACCACACTGAAATTACTAAAACTTTCATTAATGTCTGGTGGCAAAACTTCAATTTCCATTTTCTTACATTCTTCAATCAAAATAGAAACTTTGTCTAAATCTCCTCCTTCTGCTGTTAGTAGTGCTGCCATATATTCAACGGGATAATTTGCTTTAAGATATGCTGTTTGGTAAGCAATTATGGCATAGCAAGCCGCATGACTTTTATTAAAAGAATATCTAGCAAATGGCTCTATCCAATGCCACAGCTCATTTCCAATTTTCTCGCTAATGTTATTTGCTTTAATTCCAGAAACAAACTTATCTTTTTGTTCCATTAATAATTTCTCATTTTTTTTACCGATAGCTTTTCTTAATATGTCTGCTTCGGCTAAAGTAAAACCAGCCATGTCTTGAGCAATACGCATAATCTGTTCTTGATAAAGAGGAATACCATAAGTATTTCCTAGTATTGTTTCTAATTTGGGATGTAAATAATTAACTTTTTTTCTTTGGTGTTTGCCATCAATATATTCAGGAATGTGTTGCATTGGTCCAGGACGATAAAGAGCAACCATGGCGATAATATCTTCAATTTCGGTTGGTTTTAATTGTTTTAAGTATCTTCTCGTTCCATCGGATTCTAACTGAAAAATACCTATACAGTTACCGGATTGAAGTAGTTTAAATGTTTTTTCGTCATCTAGTGGTATGTTGTCAATATCTAAATTACTGCCCCTCACTGCATATATTCTTTTTAATGTTTCTTCAATAGTAGTTAGGTTCTTTAATCCTAGAAAATCCATCTTTAATAATCCCATTGATTCAACAGAGTGCATCTCGTATTGAGTAACAAGTCCCGATTCATCTTGTGTGGGATGTTGAGTCGGCACAGATTCATCTAGTGGACTACTTGAAATCACAACTCCACAAGCATGAGTTGAGGCGTGCCTTGCACAACCCTCAATCTTAAAAGCTAGATCAATTAATCTTTCTGCATCATTATCTGACTCATATAATGTTTTAAATTCTTCTATTTTCTCCAATGTATCACTTAAGTTAAATCCAACAGGAATCATTTTAGCAATTTTGTCGCAGTAAGAATATTCCAACCCAAGAGCTCTACCAACATCTCTAATTGAACCTCTTGCCGCCATAGTTCCAAAAGTAATAATTTGAGCAACTTTATCTCTACCATATTTTTGAGCAACATAGGCGATAACCTCATCTCTTCTTTTGTCAGTAAAGTCCAAATCAATATCAGGGGGAGATATTCTGTCAGGATTTAAAAATCTTTCAAAATAAAGATTATACTTTAATGGATCTACATTAATAATTCCAGTAAGGTAAGCAACAATTGATCCTCCAGCAGAGCCTCTTCCGGGACCAACAACAATTCTTTGTTGCTTTGCCCAATTAACAAAGTCCTGAACAATCAAAAAATATCCAGGAAATCCCGTCTTGTTAATCACAGATAATTCATAATCAACTCTATCTTTTACTTCTTTCAATTTATCTTCATCAGCATCAGGGTATTTATTTTTTATCCCAATATAGCATAAGTCCCTTAGATATTCTTCAGCTGACTTACCATTAGGAACATCAAATTTAGGTAATTTAAATTCTCCTAACTTTAATTCTAAATTACATTCACTTGCTATCTTGTTTGTGTTTTCTATCGCTTCGGGAACATCTTTAAAAGCATTTATCATTTCTTCATCTGTCTTTATGCTAAAGTCCTCTCCCAGCATAGACAATCTTTCTTTGTCATTAATATTTGCACCAGTATTAATTAACATAATAATATCTTGTGCTTCAGCATCGTCTTTATTAATATAATGACAATCATTCGTTGCAACTAGTGGTGCCCCCGTTTTTTTACTTAATTCAATCATCATCTTGTTAGCTCTATCTTGTTCGGGTATATTAGGGTGATGTTGTAATTCTAAATAGAAGTTTTCTTTACCAAAAATTGATTGATATTTTTTAACCATCTCAAGGGCCTCCTCTTTTCTGTTTGATAATAATAAGTGGGGAATTCTTCCTTGAAGACAGGCAGAAGTTGCAATAAGACCATCTGAATATTTTTCTAGCAAATCAAAATCAACCCTTGCCTTGTAATAAAAGCCCCTCAAGTGTGCTTCTGTTACAATTTTAACAAGATTATTATATCCCTTCTCATTTTTAACTAATAAAATTAAATGATGTCTTTTATTAGAGTCCTTCTCTTCCATTGAACCTAGCGCTTCATAGACCTCGCAACCAATAATTGGCTTAATGCCTTTATCGATTGCTTTTTTGTAAAACTCAATAGCGCCATACATAACACCGTGGTCTGTTAGGGCAACTGAAGGCATTCCTAGCTCTTTTACTTTATCTAGTATATCGTCTATTTTTGATAACCCATCTAAAAGAGAATAATGAGAGTGTAAATGTAAGTGTGTAAATTTACTCATTTAAACTATTTTTTTTCCTTCAAGCTTCATGGTCGTGGTGTCTATTTCTCCTTTGCCGCTTTTCGCTCCCGTTAAAACCAAATTGCTTCCTATATTAACATCTTCCATATCAATTAATCCTTCGCTCGTCATTTTACCTAAGTTAAGAGCGCCCCTTATCGTTGCCGTTCCTAGAAATAGATCGCCCCTAACACTAAGATCTTCATATTGAGCACTTTTAATGTTTGCATCTTCTAATATTACATCTCCTCCAATTTCTGTTTTGCTTAAACTTAAAAATCCCATCGTTGTTAAATTTTTAGCATTAACATTTCCTTTAATTTTTGCTCCCACTAAATTAATAGCTCCTTTAACAAGAGCATTTTCTAAAATCAAGTCATCATCTATCTCACAGTTTCCTAAATAAAGAGAACCATTAACAATGGCGCCTCTTAAGTTTAGTTCTCCTAAAATTATTACTTCACCTAAAAAAATTGAACCCTTGATTTCAGTGTTTTCTAAATTAAGGCCTTCTTTAACCTTATCCGTTATCATTGATAAATCAGTTATTATAGAATCAGAAAGGTTAATTGGCCTTCTTTCTCTCTCGGCATTTTTAATCTCAGAAACAATATCCATCTGACTCAGTATTTTTTTGTTGTTTTGGATATTCATATGCTATTATTATACTATAATTATGATAAAAGAGTCAAAAAATATTATTGGGATAGACGAGGCAGGTAGAGGCCCATTGGCCGGACCAGTTGTTGCTGCTGCTGTTTTAGACATATCAAAGAAAATAAAGGGAATAAAGGACTCTAAATTATTAAGTGAAAAAAAGAGGGAAGAGTTGTATTTTGAAATAATTAATAGTTATAAATGGGGAATAGGAATAGTTTCTCCTAAAAGAATAGATAAGATAAATATACGTGAAGCAACTAAAGAAGCAATGATTAAAGCTGTGCGTAATCTAGAAAAGAAAAATAAAATAAAGGCATACCATTTAATCCTAGATGGAAATATGGGAATTAATATTGAAATAAGTCAAGAATCTATCATTGGAGCTGACAGAAAAATATATTGTGTTAGCGCAGCAAGCATTATTGCTAAAGTGACCAGAGATCGCCTGATGATTAAATATAATAAACTATATCCAGAGTATAATTTTGAAAAGCACAAGGGATATGGAACTAGAGAACACTTCAAATTAATTAATAAATATGGGGGCTGTGAAATACACAGAAAAAGCTTCAAACCTTTTGACAAAGATAAATAAAAATGTATAATAAAGCATATGGCAGTACCAAAACAAAGACAAAATCAATCAAGAAGAGACAAAAGAAGAGGCAATATATTTATAAAAGCCCCTAATTTAGTTTCTTGTCCAAAATGTCAAAAACCAGTATTACCTCACAGTGCGTGTGGATATTGTGGCTTCTATAAAGGAAGAGAGGTAATAGATGTAATGGCAAAATTGGAGAAAAAAGAACAGAAAAGAAGAAAGAAGGAGATCGAAGAAGGTTCAGAAAAAAAATAAACTATGGCTTCAAGGCACCTTTCACGTTCAGTAGCAATGCAAAGTCTCTATGAATGGGACTTTCTTGGGATGCCGAAAGAACAACTGGAGGTCATCGCTGAAAAAAACATTGAAGAATTTGGTAGGGGATTAGAAAGTAATGACTTTATCTGGGCTCTTATCTATGGTGTTCAAAATAAAATTGAATCTATAGATAAAATAATAGAGAAAACTGCGCCCGAGTGGCCAATTAATCAAATCAACATTCTTGATAGGAACATTCTAAGAATAGGGATATATGAATTACTCTACGAAAAAGTAGATGAAGTGCCCCCCAAGGTTGCTATCAATGAGTCAATTGAACTAGCTAAAAACTTCGGTGGAGAAAGTTCTAGAAAGTTCGTTAATGGAGTTTTAGGAACAATCTACCGAGAATTAACAAATGAATCTGATGAAAAATAAATTCTTAGAATTAGAAAAATCACTCAATGTATCTTTTAATAATAAAGATCTTTTGATCCAAGCATTCTGTCATCGCTCTTATCTAAATGAAAACCCTGATTTCTATCTAGGACACAATGAAAGATTGGAGTTCCTGGGAGATGCGGTGCTAGAGCTTGTAACAACTGATTATCTCTTTAATAAATACCCAGACAAGCCAGAAGGAGAAATGACTGGTTGGCGCGCATCGTTAGTCAATTCTAATATACTCTCGGATACAGCTAGGGAAATGGATTTTGAAAAATTTCTCTTGCTATCTTCGGGAGAAGCTAAAGAAAATGGTAAAGCAAGAAAGTACATTTTGGCAGACACTTTTGAAGCATTTATCGGAGCACTGTATCTAGATTCAGGATACGAATCAGCTAAAAAATTAATTGAAGAAAAATTAATCAAAGAGAAGTTGCCGGAGATAATAGAAAAGAAGTTGTATAAAGATCCTAAATCATTGCTTCAAGAAAGATCTCAAGAAATACTTTCAGTAACACCGACATATAGTGTAATTGAAGAAACAGGGCCAGATCATCAAAAGAAGTTCATCGTTGGAGTATACTTTGATAAAGATTTGATAGCTCAAGGAGAAGGATCAAGCAAGCATGAAGCAGAATTAAATTCAGCGCAAGAAGCATTAAAAGTAAAGAATTGGGATTAGTACTTGAAAATATTTCACAATTAGTGTATTATACCAACGTTAATTAAATATAATAATATGTTAGCAATAAGACTATTTAGAGTAGGAAAGAAAAAGCAACCATCATACAAGATTGTTGTGACAAATAAACAAAACCCACCGCAAGGAGGTCAGTTTGTAGAGCAAGTTGGTTTCTATAACCCTCTAACAAATGAAAGGACATTAAAGGGGGACAGGATAAAATACTGGCTAAGTGTTGGAGCACAAGCTTCAGACACAGTTCACAATATGCTGATTACTGAAAAAGTAATTGAAGGCGAAAAGAGAAAAAGAAGAATCGTGATAAAAGAAGCAGAAGTAAAACCAGAAGAAGTAAAAGCAGAAGAACCTAAGAAAGAGGAGGCTCCAGTTGAGGAGGTTAAAGAAGAATCTCCAACTGAGGAAGTTAAAGAAGATGCTAAACCTGAAGAAACTCCAGTTGAAGAGGTAAAGGAAGAGGAAGTTCCAACAGGAGAAGTTAAAGAAGAAGAACCTAAAACAGAAGAGATTCCAGAAAAAGAGGAAGAGAAAAAAGCTGTCTAGTATTGACAACTTTTTCTTTTTTTAAGATAATTATTCCGATAGGGTAGAATATTATTAGAAAGGTCGAACTACCTAGTATATATATAATAAGAAAGAAAGCATGTCATCAGATACAAAAGATATAGAATTTCTAGAATACATTGTTAAAGCATTAGTTGATCACCCAGAAGACGTTAAAACTGAAAGAAAAGTTGACGAAATGGGCGTACTACTTTCAGTAAGAGTAAACCCAGAAGATATGGGTCAACTAATCGGAAAGAAAGGTTCAACAGCAGGTGCTATCAGAAACCTAATCAGAATCATTGGGCTTAAAAATCAAGCTAGAGTTAATCTAAAGATTGAAGAGCCAGAAGGTGGAAGAGTTGCTCCTAGACAAGAAGTTGCTGCTCCTGCGGAGCCAGCAAGCAATCCTACAGAAGACTTCGAGGATTTCAAGATATAACTTTAAAGCAAATGATCCCCGCAAGGGGATTTTTTGTTTGGCCTTGACTTATTTTATTAATAATGTACACTGGAAGTAAGAAAAAACACAACTTGCAGTTCAAATTATGGATAATTTAGTTTCAAAATTATATAAAACGCAAAAGAAGATCTTTACAACAAAAGATTTAGCTTTGATTTGGCAGGAGAATGATAGCAAAAGGCTTTATTCTAAAATATCTTACTATACAAAAAGGGGAGACCTGTTAAAGCTTTCAAGGGGCATCTTTACCAAAGACAAAGATTATAATTCAAAAGAGTTAGCAACTAGCATCTATTCTCCATCATATATTAGTTTTGAAACAGCACTAGTAGATGCTGGTATGATTTTTCAATATTATGAAACAATCTTCATAGCAACAAAATGGACCAAGAAGATAAATATAGATGACAAATCTTTCTGTTATAGAAAGATCAAAGATTCTGTTTTGTATAATTCAGAAGGAATTGTTCAAAAAGACAACTATAATATTGCCAGTCCAGAAAGAGCATTCTTAGATATGATATATCTTTTTCCTAATTATTATTTTGATAATCTTAGACCAATAGATTGGGAAAAATGTTCTAAATTAGTTAAAATATATAATAATAAACAATTAATAGAAAGATTTTTAAAATACAAAGAAAATGCTAAATAGAGAAAAACACCAGCTAGTAATGGGTAAGATATTAAAAGATATCTATAGTGATATTTCAATCTCTTCGCTATTAGGATTTAAAGGTGGCACAGCTGCTTACTTCTTCTACAACCTTCCAAGATTTTCGGTGGATCTTGATTTTGATATGCTTTCTACTAATGAAGAAGACAAAGAGATAATTTACAATAGAATACTGGATATTATTAAAAAGTATGGAATAATAAAAGATAGCTACATTAAAAAATATACCATATTTGCATTATTATCATATGACGAAAAAGATTTTAATATTAAGATAGAGATAAACACAAGAAAACTAGTTGAAAACATTAAAGATAAATACGAGATTAAAAAGTATCTTGGTATTTCAATGCTGGTGGCTAAAAAAGAATACCTATTCGCAGGTAAAATTTCAGCATTAACTATGAGAAGCAAGACAGCAATGCGTGATATATATGATGTTAATTACTTTACGAAGAATAATTGGGAAATAGACAACGAAGCAGTAAAATCAATATCTAGCAAAGAAACAAAAGATCAGTTATCGCTATGCCTAGAAATAATTGAAAGAATAAAAGACAATGAAATAATGACTGGATTGGGAGAATTAGTAAAAGAAGAAGAAAAAGATTGGATCAAAAAAGAATTAAGAGAAGAAACAATCTTTATGATTAAAAACTATATATCTGTAATAAAATGAAATTTGATATAATTACAATTTTCCCTAAT